>Ga0163109_10000375_pt1 | contig 36357 bp, 16 predicted proteins | sample CRUFie1St13metaG_FD_108704 | JGI IMG/M metagenome (GOLD analysis project Ga0163109, IMG submission 108704) | Marine microbial communities from the Costa Rica Dome - CRUD Field 142mm St13 metaG | ecosystem: Environmental > Aquatic > Marine > Oceanic > Photic zone | place: Costa Rica: the Eastern...
ATTAGAAAAAAGTTAGAAAAAGAGAGAGAACAAGAGATAATGGAATCCACTTTACCTCCTGGATTTGTCGTAAATGGAGAAGAGGAAGAGACTTTTACAGATTCTGAAGGAACTGTTTGGTTCGTCGTTCGTTGAAAAAATACTATTTTATAAATATACTCGAATAGAAAATAGTTTTTTATTTTGTTTTAAAAAAAAAGGAGAAAAATATGGCATCACTATTAAGTCCAGGTGTTATATCGAGAGAAATAGACTTGACAACAGCAACCCCTGCTGTTGCATCCACAGAAGGTGGAATTGTTCTAAACGCTCAATGGGGCCCAGCAGATAAATTAGTTTTATTATCAGATGAGACTGATTTGGTAGATGTATATGGAAAACCGAATGACATTAACTTTGCCAGATGGTTTTCTGCTAAAAACTTTTTATCATATTCTGGAGCATTATATGCTACTAGAGCTGTAGGAGATAGTTTCAGAAATTCAACTAGTGGAGGAACTTCAGTACTGATTAAGAATAAAGAAATATTTGATGAGAAGTCAGTTGTCGCAAATGAAGGTTTGTTTGCTGCAAGATATGCTGGAGTAATCGGAAATAGTTTGAAAGTTGTTCTTGTTGATAAATCGACATGGGGAAGTTCAAGTTATAGTTCAAACTTTCTAAGTGAACCTGATATAGATGAACTTCACATTGCAGTAATTGATGAAGGTGGATTATTTTCAGGTCAAAAAGGAACTGTTTTAGAAAAATTTGAATATGTTTCTAAATTTGGTGATGCTGTAAGAAAAGACGGAACAACTAACTATTATAAAAAACGTGTTAATGAAGGTTCCGAATATATTTACATTTTAGATGACCCAAAAGCATCTTTTGGTGGTATTACTTCAGAATGGGTAAAATTTGATTCCGATTCTGGTAAAGCATCAATGGTTTCTGGTCAAGACATTAATGACATTCTTTTAGGAATATCTCTAGGTGATACCAAACCTGAAGCTGTGTTATACAAAGTAGGGGATAGTTACAATATGCCCGATGGTATGACTGTAACTCTTACTGCTGGAGAAACTTATACTGAAGCTGACGGAACTGCTCATGCTCATGATGATATAATCGGCACGGAGAAAACTCCTGCTGGTGATGGGGTTGAGGATTATAATTCCACTCAAGCTTTACTTTCCTATGAGATTTTACTATCTGGCGGAGTCGGTGGGGATCTTGCAGTATCTGACGGAGATCTGAATCTTGCATATGATTTATTTGTAGATGAGGAAGCTGTAGACATCTCTTTTCTAATTTCTGCTGATGCTAGTAAAGCGGTTGTAAATCACATTTTTTCAATTGTTTCAACAAGACAAGATTGTTTAGGCGTTATTTCACCTCTAAGAGAGCATTGTGTAGGTAAATCAGATCCTATGACCCTAATCAAAGATTATAGAGAAAAAGAACTTAATGTTGGAAGTTTGAGAGACTTAAAAGGTAGTTTCATGGTTATGGATGATAACTGGAAATACCAATTTGATAAATATAACAACGTAAACCGATGGGTTCCTTGTAACGGTGATACTGCTGGGTTGATGTCCGAGAATGATGCAGAAAGAGCTGCTTGGGTTAGTCCAGGAGGTCGAAGTTTGAAGAATGTTATCAAACTTGCTTGGAAATCTACAAAAGCTGAAAGGGACGTTCTTTATCCTTTAGGGGTAAATTCAATCACTACATTTCCTGGTGAAGGTGCAATATTATATGGTGATAGAACTATGTTACTAAGACCTTCTGCTTTTGACAGGATTAATGTTAGAAGACTTTTCATCGTATTGAGAAAGACTATTTCAAGAACTGCTCGATCCTTCTTGTTTGAAAATAACACTTCATACACAAGAGAAAGATTCAAGAGTACTGTTATTCCTTTCTTGGAAGATGTTCAAGGAAGACAAGGTATTAGCGATTTCTTAGTTGTTTGCGATGACACTAATAACAATGGACAAGTTATTGATCAAAATAGATTTGTCGGTGACATATACATAAAACCAGCTAGAAGTATAAACTTCATAGAACTTAATTTTGTTGCAGTTAGAACAGATGTTGAGTTTAGTGAAGTTGTAGGTTCTATCTAAAATAGAGGAGTAGAATAATGGGTTATTCAATACAAAACATTAAATCACAATTGGTTGGCGGAGGCGCTCGTTCTGCCCTCTTCAGAGCATCTTTTGCTTATCCTTCAGGATTACAAGGGGAAAATTCCAGTGAGAAATTACAATTTATGTGTAAAGCTTCTTCTGGTATTCCACAGTCCACAATTGACCCTATAGAGGTTGATTACATGGGTAGGAAGATAAAAGTTGCTGGAACAAGACCAGCTTTTCCAGATTGGACGTTGACTATCATTAATGATGAGGACTTTCTTATTCGTAATGACTTAGAAAGATGGATGAATCTTATGAACGGTCACATTGATAACAGTCAAGCTGTATCAATGGGAGATTATAAGAGTGATGGTACAATCGAACAGTTATCAAAAGACGGTTCTATCCTTAGGACATATACTTTCAAAGGTATTTTTCCTACAGATTTAGCTGCTATTGCTTTGGATTGGTCTGTTGACGAGATTCAAAGTTTTGATGTAACTTTCTCAGTTGACTGGTGGGAAGCATCTGGAATAGATTATCCAAAAGGTGAAAATCAGTAATATTTTGTTATAACTATAAAGAAGGGTTCTACTAAATAATAGTGGAACTCTTTTTTTATATATTGGAGAATGTAATGCCCAAGTTTCTAGGTTATGAATTCGATTTATTTGGTTTTTTGAAAACAGACGAAAAACCAGTTGCACCTATCCTGAACGAACCGAATGATGACGGTTCTAAGATTGTTGAAGTATCTCAAGATAAGGACGGTGCTGGTGTATTTTTTACTTCTGGCACAACTCTAAACTACGATAGTTCCTTTCAAGATGAAAAAGACTTGATAAAAAAATATAGAAATATGGCTTTTCAACCAGAAGTTGATGAAGCAATAAATGATATTATTGTTGACTCTATTGTTGCAGATGATAGGGAAGATACTGTAAAGGTTGATCTACAAAGGACTGAGTGGTCTAAAGGGATTCAAAAGAAGGTTGCCGAAGAGTTCTCAAATGTTTTAGATATTTTAGAGTTTAGAGGAAAGGGATTTGAGATGTTCAAATCTTGGTATATTGACGGAAGAATATTCTATCAAAAAGTCCCTCACAAAGATAAAAAGAAAGGTTTACATTCAGTCAAAAGATTAGATTCACTCAACATAAAAAAAGTGAAAGAGATTACAAAAAAGACAGATCAAAAGACTGGTGTTGAATATATCACAGGAGTCAAAGAGTATTACATTTACAACAAACAATCAAACTATCATCCAGGATATACCTCAATGAAGGGTAATGTTACAACCAGTATCAAAATACCTGTTGATAATATTGCCTATGCTCATTCTGGGTTGTTTGATAGTGAAAAGGAACAAGTCCTCTCGCACCTGCACAAAGCAATGAAGACTTTGAATCAACTTCTAATGCTAGAAGATAGTGTTGTGATATATCGCATCTCTAGAGCACCTGAAAGACGAGTGTTTTATATTGATGTGGGTAATCTCCCAAGAACAAAAGCAGAACAATATCTTCAAGATATCATGAGAAGGTTTAGGAATAAATTGGTATATGATTCATCAACAGGTGAAGTTCGTGATGATCGGAAATTCACGACTATGACTGAAGATTATTGGTTACCAAGAAGAGAAGGAAAAACAGGAACATCAATTGAAACTTTACCTGCAGGTCAAAACCTTGGTGAAATGGAAGATGTTGAATATTTCAAAAAGAAACTTTACAAGTCTTTGAACATCCCGACTTCTAGATTAGAACAAGAAACTGCTTTCAATATGGGAAGATCTGGTGAAATAACCAGAGATGAAGTGAAGTTTGCTAAGTTTGTTGATAGATTGAGAAGAAGATTCTCAGAAATATTCTATGACCTTTTATCCACACAACTGATTATGAAAGGTGTGATGACTAAGGAAGAATGGGATGAGAATAAAGATAGGATTGAGTTTGTCTATTCTAACAACTCTTATTTTTCTGAACTAAAGAGTATGGAACTGTTGAGGGAAAGATTTGCTTTAGCAACTGAAGCGGAATCATATGTTGGTGAATATCTATCTCGCAGATGGATGTATAATAATGTATTCAAGTTTAGTGATGCTGAGATTGCTGCAATGAAGAAAGAGATTGACAAAGAACAAGACGATGGGGAAATCACACCTGACGATTTTGGTAATGCTGGTGCTGAACTAAAACCTCCAACTTCAAACTCTCAACAAAGACCCTCACCTCAACCTCAACCGAACAGACCAGATTCGAATGAGCAAATTGTTTTAGATGATAATGATATTGTTTCCAACTTTGCGGAAGCTAATAACATGAACACTAAAACTGTATCACAACTTTTAGAAAAGTTTTCTGAAGTGGAAGATGAATAATAATGAACTTTGAACTTGATATAGATTCTGAATCAATAGTTTTGAAAGAGGGTATTGACAATTCTTTCAGAGCAGTTTTTGATATACAGAACTTTTCTGTTGAACTTGTAAAAGAAAGACCTAATATTGATATTTTCTTTCAAGAACAGTTTGCTCCAGAAAAACATATACCCTTCGGTGTATCTTTAGATGAGAGTTCAAATGTCTATGATTCAGACTTTAGAAAGTTTTTTGGAATTCAAACTTTCAACATTTTCTGTGAGAGTAATCAACCGAAAGATTTCAACGAAGACTTTGAAAAGTTCTTTGGAGTTATTAGTTCTAGTTTAGATTTTTCAACTTTACAGAATCTAAAACCTCAGAAGAAGGTTATTGTAGAACCAGAAATAGTTCTAGAGAAAACTGAAGAAGTGGTTGAAGAAGAAGTGATTGTTGAAGTTGAGAAACCTTTCCCATTCAGAGTTTCATTAAATGAATCAAACTTTGTATATGATTGCGATTTCCGAAAATATTTCAATATTCATAATTTTGAAACCTGTATTGATAGGTCTAAAAAGATTGATGATTTAGTTTTCGAAGAACATTTCCAAATCAAAAAACAACCAGAATATGATTACAACATTATTGAGAATCTAAGGAAAGACCTCAATAGTCGAAAGATAGTTACAAGGGAAGAGAGGGAGAGTGTAGTCCTCAATGAACCAGAAGTTTCTGTATTGGAAGAGGCTAAAGAATCCCTAGAACCTAATGTTGAAGAAACTACGAGTGTAATCAAAGAGAATCATTTCTACAAGATTGTGGAAGTTGATGCTCCAGAATACATTGAACCAGAACCTGAGATTGAAGTTTCATACAAAGATGAAGTTGAACAACAACTTGCCGATATGGAAAACAAGTATGAAGATTTGCTCCAAAAGACTAAAGAAGGGTATCAATCTCAATTGAATAAGATGGTGAACGATTTTTCTGAGTTTAGAAATCATATCAATCAACAAGTAACTAGAATGTCTTTTATATCCTCTGCTACTGGTGGTGGTGCGGTAAACATTTTAGATATGGATGATGTTGATAAAACAAATCTAAGTAACGGATACACCCTTTCATATAATGACACTTTTAAGAAATTTGAGTTTATAAATCCTTCAACTGTCGGATCCTCAGCTTCCTTTGATAGTATGCAATCAGATGTTTTTGATATAGTTCAAGAAGATTTAGATAATGGATATATAGATTTATCCTTCTCAGCTGACAGTAACTATTACGATATTTCTGAAGTTCAGATAAATGGTGTTGTGAATTATTACCCGTTATACAGTTTTACAACTTCTAGAAGAATAAATATTTCAAACCTAAATGTGGGCGTTGGTGATAAAGTTAGGGTTGTTTACATAAAAAGTTAAACTTTTTTTTCAAAAACGTGAAAAAGTGTTATATATAAGTATAGAATACGAAAAACTTTTGAAACTTGAGAACTTCATATAATGTTAGAACATGGAAACTCAGGGAGTAGAAAATGCCTTTGAAAATAAAAGGTAATCAGATAAAACACTCTTCCATAGCACTGGAAAACCTTGAAGATATAGACTCTGGGAAAATATTAGGTAGTGATGGGGACGGAACTCCTTCTCTAATATCATCTCAAGATATAAGGTCTATAGCAGGATTAACAACAACTGATAACGTTCAGTTTTCCGAAATAAATGGTAATCAGGGAGTTTTCGCATCCTTAGACGCTGATGGTAGTGTAGTATTCAAGTCTGATTTGGCTATTAGTGGAAACCTTGTAGTAAAAGGTGATAAAACTAATATAGATACAACTAATCTAACAATAGATGACCCAATGATATATCTTTCAAAGGGTAACTCTTCAAACTTATTAGATATTGGTTTAGTAGGTAGTTACAAATCAACAGATAGTGGATCTAGTATTATTTCAAATGCTGATTTCGATTATGATATATCATCTGATGATTGGATTGATATTTCAATAGGACATTCTTCAAGGTATTACGTTGAATGGAGATCCTCCCCTAAAGATTTACACCTTCGTACTATATCTGGAAATTCTGGGGAAATTGCTATGGGGGCAATGGTATATCAAGATATAGAATTTTCCGTTGACACCTCAGGCGATAAATCTTATAAATTTGATGTAGAAATCATGGTTGGATATGCTCATTCAGGGGTATATTGCGAACTCTCTTTCTGGGATAGATCGGTAACTCCAACTTTCCGCACGAGAGCAGATGCTGAAGATAATAAGAAAGTATATGTTGGATCAATTCCTGGAACATATAATGTTGGAGCTTGGAGTCGTAGACAAAGCGACGATTATCATACTATGAGCTCAAATACAATAACTCCATCATCTGACCTTTCTGATGGATTTAACATATCCATTAAAGTTGGTAATGGAACTATCACAGGAAGTAACCCTTGGGTTGGTGGTGGTTCGATTTATATCGCTGATGTAAAAATATACGAAATTGATGTCGCAACTGGGAATGAAACGGAGCTTATCCTACCTTCAGAGAAATTTTCTGGATTATTTCGAGACGCTAGTGATGGTAAATTTAAGTTGTTTGATACTGGTGAAGATTTGTCTTCTAGTACGACAGTAACTCCAAACTACACGCATATTTCTGGTTATCAATATAGTGTAGGTAAATTGGTTGCTGATATTGAAGGTGATATAACCTTCTCAACTAATAGAACGTTCACTCTGAGTGGTGATTTAGGTGGATCGGCAACATTTGACGGTTCTTCTAACGTAAACATCTCATCTACCTTTCAAGACGATTCAATACAATACACAAATATAGATTTTCTTGTAGATGAAGATAATATGAGTTCTGATTCTGAAACTAAAGTTCCAACACAACAATCTGTAAAAGCGTATGTCGATAGTTCAATTTCAACTGGTGGGTTTTCAGACTTGGAAGTTAAAGATGTGAAAATGGTTTCTGAAGTTTCATCTGGAGTCTTTGAATTTATCAAAGTGAAGTATGTAATAGACAATATTTCAGTGAATTCTTCCGATGAAAGTTCGAACTATGTGACAATCAGTACTGCTATTGATAGTGAATTTGAAAGTTTATCTACACTTTATATAAATGGTCAAAGGTTTAGATATTCTTCCGATAACGGTTCGAACAATGACTACTGGATTTCTCAATCTGGGACTAGGATAAACTTCAGTAGTGGACTAATAAAAAATAATGATCAAATAGAAATAAAATATTTTATAAAATCTTAAAAAATATAGACTCTTATACTATGGTGAAATTATATATAATAGGGTGAAGTGAGAAATATATAATAAAAAATACATTTTTTTAAAAAAAGGAGAAAAAAATGGCTTTACAAATTAGAGGTGACCAGTTAACAGGCATTAAGAATGCTTCAATTCATAATGATGCTGCAATTAACTTGTCAAAATTATCTTTATCTGATAGTGGTGAAGAGTTTTCTGGAGATTTAACTTTTTCTGGTGATAACACTCATTCTGGTTCTAACAGTCTTTCTGGATCTATTTCATTAACTGCTGCTGGTTCTTTGGATGTTTCTTCTGGAGCTTTAACTCTTGCTGATAATCAAATCAGTGGAGATAAAGTAGAAGGTGGAACCATAGCTTCAATAACTATTAACTCTTTATCTTCTGGAACAGTTGATATTGATGGCGGTGCAATTGATGGAACTGCTATTGGTTCAAGTTCTCATTCTACTGGTAAATTCACAACTCTTGAATCTACTGGAGTTGCTACTTTAGCTTCTGCTGTTGTTACTGGTAACTTGACTGTAAACGGAACTACAACTACTGTTAATTCCACTACTGTTACTGTTGACGATCCAATTTTCACATTAGGTGGAGATGGAGATGCTGCATCTGATGACAATTTAGATAGAGGTATCGAATTCAAATGGCATAACGGTTCTGCTGCTAAATTAGGTTTCTTCGGTTATGATGATTCCGAAGAAGTATTTACTTTCATTCAAGATGCAACTAATACTAGTGAAGTTTTCAGTGGAAGTGTTGGAAATGTTAAGTTTGGTGCTATTGAAGGTTCTTCCTTCTCTGACGGTACTATTACTGGTGTTACATTCTTAGATGACGATTCAATGGCTAGTGCTTCAGATACTACCTTACCAACTTCCGAGTCTGTTAAGGCATATGTTGATAGTAAGACTAGTTCTGGTAACTTGAATCTTTCCGCAAAGGTTGACAACACGTCAATCGAACTTGATGATAACAATAAATTGTCTATTAAGGACTTAGGTGTTACTAATGCTATGCTTGCTGGTTCTATTGCTAACGCTAAATTGTCCAACAGTTCTGTAACTATTGGTAATACTGAGATTGATCTTGGTTCAACTTCCACTACTTTAGCTGGATTAACTTCTGTTAGTTCAACTTCCTTTGCTGGTAACTTAGCGGGTAGTGTTGCGGCTAGTGATGGAACTGTATTAGTTAATGCAACATCCAAGTCCCTTTACCTAACTGGTAATGACACTGATGATTTAACTGAAGGTTCCTCCAATCTTTATTATACTAATGAAAGAGCTGATGCTAGAATCGCAGCAGCAAGTATTGGTGACGTTTCTGACGTTTCTTTATCTTCAACTAAAGAAGGCGGAGACATGCTTTTATGGGATGGTTCCGATTACGTAAACGTTAAGATGGTTATTGATAACCATACTATAGGTGCATCTCCTGGTAATTCAATTACTTTAGGTGCTAGTTCCGATTCTAATTTTTATCATATGGCTCAAGTATACTTGAACGGTCAGAAAATGAGATTTTCGTCTGATTCTACTTTAGATTCTGATGAAGATTACTATTTCTCTGCTGATGGTGAAATAACTTTCTCAAACAGTCTTATCGTTGAAGGCGATAACGTTGAAGTTATTCTATATGTTGCGCAATCTTAATTTTTAGAATATTAATCTAAATATTCGGGAGTGGGGAAACCCACTCCTTTTTTTATAAAAAATAATATTTTTTTCATTTTTTGGGTAAAAGTATTATATATATTATTAGACATATTGAAACTTGAATTCCATCGTAATGATAGATTATGAGATTCGAGGAGTAAAAATGGCCTTAAAACTAAGAGGTAACACTCAGATAAAACTAAAATCTATCGAGTTAGAACACTTGAAAGATTTATCTCCAGGTCGAATTTTAGGTAGACCTGAAACTGCTTCTTCTAATTATGATGCCGATTCAGCATCCCCTTCCGAACTTCAGGGTGAAGATATTAGAAGAATTGCCGATTTACACACCGATGATAATGTAACTTTCGCTAATATAACAGGTTCAGTTGGAAATTTCAGCTCAACATTAACAGTACAAGGTAGTGGTACAGTAGCTTCAAACTTAACAGTTGAAGGTGACTTGACCGTTTCCGGAACAACAACAAATATTGAAACAACAAATTTACTAGTAGAGGATCCATTAATTCAAATTGGAAAATCTAATGACGCAGATTCGAAAGACTTAGGATTTTTCGGTCTATATAATGACGGTTCTGACAAGTATGCAGGTCTTGTTAGAGATGCCAGTGATTCTGGAAAATTTAAACTATTCACAACTACAGAGGATATAACGTCCGCAACAACTGTAGATTTCACAGACTTTTTAGATGGTACTAGTTATGCTTCAAAAGCTATAATGGTTGCAGATATAGAGGGTAATATTACATATGAAAATGATGTAACTTTTACACTTTCTGGTGATGTTTCTGGTTCAGCTACTTTTTCTGGAAGTAATGATCCAACAATATCAGTAACTATCGGAGATAGTTCAGTTCAGTTATCAAATATTGATTTTCTTGTAGATGAAGATAATATGGACTCCGATTCCGAAACTAAAGTTCCAACGCAACAGTCTGTAAAAGCATATGTTGATTCTAAAGTTTCTGGTGGTGGTTTTTCAAATTTGGCAGCAAAGCAAATGCAAATGGTTTATAATAATGGAACAAGTAATGTTTTTGTTAATGTACAACAAAATGTAGTGTATCATTCAGTCACTTCATCTGAAGCTTCTTCTGGTGAAATATCTTTATCCGTTGCTTCCGAAGATCAATTTGATGAACTATCTGACGTTTTTTTGAATGGTCAAAAAGTTAGATTTGGAACATCGACAGAAGTTGATACCGATACAACTAGAGAGTACTATTTTGATAGTTCTACAAGTAAGATACATTTTCAAAGTAGTCTTTTGGTAGAAGGTGATAAACTAGAAATTGTATACTTCAGTGTAGTTCAATAAATTTTAGTTTTATAAATAGTTGGGAGTGGGTGTCCACTCCCAATTTTTTTTACATTATAAGGAGTATAAAATGGAAAAAGAAACAATCTATTCACTAAAACTTTCACAATCTGAAATCGAATATTTGATACAAGTTTTAGATACTATTGTAAAATCTCACGGTCTTCAAGTTGCCGAAAAATGCGCAAGTCTTCACAAAATTTTAGTAGAAACTGCTGAACCGATTCCAGAACCGAAAGAGGAAGTGGTTGAAGAAGTTTCCTTGGAAGAAGTTGAAGACGAGTTGGAGCAAATCATGGAAGTTCCTAAGAAAAGAAAAAGGTCAACCAAAAAGAAAAAATAGACCTTATAAATATCGAAAAATAATAATAAATTCTGAGGGAGTTCGCAATGTCCAATCATATGCCAATACTAGTTGAAGATAGAAATACATTCGAGCAATGGAGACTCGCTACAAATCAAATAGTAAAGAGGCTAAATCTATTATATAATGCAGATAATACTTTAAGAATACAGGGTTCAGCCATTTTTAGGGATGATATATCTGTAGGTAGAAATTTAAATGTTACTGGTTTTGCGAATATATCAAAAAATCTAACAGTTGACGGTGATCTTGTAATAAAAGGAACCACCACTACAGTTAATAGTGAAATAGTCACAATGGGTGACAAAGTTATAACTTTAAACTGGAGTGAAGAAAATCCTAATTATTACGATTCTAAATTGATTTCTGGTTTAGAAGTTAATTTGGGAACTGATGATAGTAATCTTTTTGCTACTGGTTTAACTACCATACAAGAATTTTTATATAATACTGATAAAAATGAAACGACTTTCTATCTACAAGATAAGTTGACCATAACAATTCCCGCTTCATCTGACCCAGACGGAAATGTTATTCCGGAAACTCAACAAGATGTTATTTGGCCTACAGACTATTCTGGGGAAAAAACTATTGTTTTTCAGCAAGGTGAAATAAAACATAACTTTGTTATAAAACAAATTCTAGAACCAACAGAAGGTCTTTCCAACCCTGTTGTAACCGTTGAGGGTAATGCTGCTTTTATTTCTGAAAGTACAAATGACCCTATTGCTTTTGAAATATATAATTCAAAAAGACAGTTCTATTGGGATGAGGAGAATGCTAAATGGGTTCTAAAAGGTGCTATTCAGATACAAGGAGATGTAGAAGCTGAAGATGGATTCTTTGACAGAATTAATATTGGAGTTGAAAGAAAGTTAGATTCTGATGATTTTTTATCTATTGTAGTTGAAGATACTGTAACTTCAGATCCTTTATTAGTAAAAACTTCCGAGGTTGATAAAGTTGGAGGTTTTTTATGGACTGTTGATAAAGATGCTACAGATACTATTACTGATAAAAGATTGAGACTTGAACTTACAGATGGAACTTCTGATATAGAAACTAATATTTTATTAGACCCAACCAGTAATTCTTTTATTATGAAGAAACTTGGAATTGGGAAAAGGACTCCTGAAGTTTCACTAGATGTTATAGGTAATGTAAAAGCTTCAGCAAGATTCGGTTCAGGTTCTGGTACAGTTGGTAATCCTGCATATCATTTCAATAGCGATAGTGATACTGGTATGTACCTAATAGATACTGGAAAGTTGTCTTTAGCAACAGGAGGTTCTGATAGAATTACAATAGATGCTGATGGAAAGGTTGGTATTGGAACAACAAGTCCAGTTGGATCATTAGAGGTTATGACTGATGGAGATACAAGTTCTGACGGTATTATATTAAGAAGTTCCAGCACTGGAGGAAGAACCCTTCGACTATGGGCTACTGGAGATAAGGCACACATAGGTGCTGGCGGGGGTACAGAAGATTTGATATTGAACCATGCTGGTGGAAATGTCGGAATCGGAACTTCAAACCCTCAACATCATTTTTCAGTCTATGATGGGGATCAAGGTATTGATTTTCACATTAATTATGCTGGAGGTGCTTGGAATAGGATACTGAGTTACGATAGAACAACCGATGGCGTTGAACACCCTATTAAAATTCAAGGATTGAAGTTCACTGTAGACACAAATGGAACTGAAAGATTTAGAGTTCATGATGACGGAAATGTTGGTATTGGAACAAATATTCCTGTCGCAAAATTATCTTTATTTGAACCGTCCGAAAATGTTTCATTATCTTTACAAACATCAAATAAAAGTCGATGGTGGATAACTGCTGACGGTGACTCGGAAGCAACAAATGCTCTAAGAATAGGGGGGACGGGAACCTCAGAACCATCCCAAGGATCAATTAATATCAATAGTTCTGGAAAAATCGGTATTGGAACTAATGCAACTCCTCATAAATTAACCGTTTTAGGTGACTTGGGTGTTGGGGATAGTTTATATGGATCAACTCTTGATGGGATAGTATTCAGTTCAACTTCTACTAGCAGTTATCATAATACAATAAAACATACTAATACTGGATTGGAATTTGATAATACTGCTACTGTAGACAGAAATTATTCCTTTTTAGGCGGAAATGTCGGAATTGGAACAACAGCACCGAATACAAAACTACACGTAACAGATAGTAATGAAATCGTTGCAACACTCACAAACTCAACGAATGATGATAACACAAAAACGCTTTTAAGGTTTTCACAAAATGTTGATTCAGATAATGTATCTGGAAATATCGGAATTAATAGACTTGGTGCTAATGCTGGGTGTGGTTTTGAAATAAATTTAGCAGACTCAGATGGTAATGAGCAGAACAGATTAACAATTCTTGAAGGTGGAAATGTCGGAATTGGAACTGAAAGTCCTGATGAGTTGTTACATTTAGAAAAATTGACAGATGGTGTTAATGAAGGTAATCCTGGAATAGTATTAGAAAATTCAGATCAAAAATGGACAATCTTTAATAGAGGAAGTTCCTCCGATAGATTTCAGATCAATGATATGACTGATCCGAACGCAACAACTGCACCTTTTAGGATTTTTCCAGGAGCTCCAACAGATTCAATTCATATTTCGGGTAATGGAAATGTTGGTATAGGTTTATCTAATGCAACAGAAAAACTTCATGTTGATGGGGCGATTGCTCTTACATCTCAAAGTAGCACCCCACCTTTAGCTCAATTTTATACCTCAGGTTCAATACTTTTTGCTGGATCTACACTTTGGGGGCATAATGGTACTCAATGGATAAGTCTTTTCAGTGGTCAAGCTTTTGATCCGACAAATGCTATCGACTATTCTACAAATAACTGGTTGAGAGTAAATAGAGAAGATACATACGGTATAGCTGATAATAACGGTGACCCGATTGCAGATGCTGCTGGAACGGATATATTTGCAACTCAAACTTGGTGGGATGTTGGTGTTGGTATAGAAGATCCAGTTACAAAATTACATGTTGTACAAGACACTCCAATCACAGGACAAACTTGGTCTGATAACCCACAATTTATAAATTTCGTAAGTACAAGATATACCGCAACGATAGAAAATAAAAATACAACTGGTAACGGATTACAAATAAGATGTAATACAACTGATTCAAATGTTAATATTTTTAGATGCGTTAATAATAGTCCAACATATGATCCACTTTCGAACCCAGTTGATGATAGTGGAACTGAAAGATTTGTAATTAAGGGTGATGGAAATGTCGGAATCAATACTTCAGATCCTCTAAAAAAATTACATGTTAGACATGATAATCTACCAGAACCTGCCTCAACTGCGATATCTTCAAGCACTTCAGCAGTAATTTCGGGAATAGATGGGGGTTTAGAACTTCTATCTGCTGATGATAATACTAGTGTTGCAAACTTTATCGGCCTTGGTAGATATAGTCAAGTTGATGGGAGTTTAATTCATAAATTCGGAATAGTTCACGAATGTAACACTGGAAGTCAAGGAAGTAATACAGGCCACAGTTTATCATTCACTTATGGAACAGGTGTTAATTCATATGGTAATACTGAACATCTAACCATATTATCTGGCGGTAATGTTGGTGTTGGTGAAACAAATCCACAAGCAAGATTTTCAGTTTCAAGAGGTGATGACACTATAGAATTAGATCACATCACATCTCCAGACACTAATCGTATTTTGAGTTATAATCGCACATCAAATACTGAACTTCCTTTAAAACTTAGAGGTTCTATTTTGACCTTTGATACTAATTCAATTGAAAGACTTAGGATACTTAATAATGGAAATGTTGGAATAGGAGTTACAAACCCTAAACAGAATCTAGAAGTTGGGGGAGTTGTAAAATTCGGATATATTTCAAATGACGGCGAGCCTGATTTAGCTGGTTGTATAAGATGGAATGCGACTAGAGGGTTATTAGAAGGTAATGACGGAACTACAAACTGGACGGATGCTAACGGTAATTCTACTGGTTGGTTTGCAATCGGTAAACCTGATTGGGAAAGAAATGACGACACGGAAAGTGTGTTCTATAAAGTTAATGACATAAACAAAGATGGGTATGTTGGCATAGGGACTATCTCCCCTCAAAGAATTCTGGATGTTGAAGATTTTAGAAATCAATATGCCGCAAGAATTAAAAATACTCATACAACTGGTTCTGGATTACAAGTAGTTTGTTCTGAAACAACAAGTTCTGATAGTTACATATTTGCTTGTGAAAAGAAATCTACAACATCCCCTCAATTTCCTTTTGTGGTGAAGGGCGATGGAAATGTAGGTATCGGAACAACAACACCTTCTTCACCGTTACATATAAAATCAGCAACTGACCAAATCCTTAAACTCCAAACTACAGATCAAGTAACAAACGGCCCATTATATATGGGGTTTTACAATAATGGTGACGGTCAAAAAGGTTGGTTTGGTTATGGTTCAGGTCTAAATGAAGATATTTCAATATGGAATAAAGAATCTGGATCGGTAAAGTTTTCTACAAGTGATGAAATTAGAATGACAATAACCTCATCTGGAAGAGTTGGTATTGGAACGACAAATCCAACAGAAAAACTTCATGTCGATGGAGGTTCGATCAGGGTTGATATCGGAACTACACCTGATTCTGCTGCTATATTTTCTGGAGGGGGTTCAAATCTTCATATTGATCTTGATACTGGATATACAACTTTCAGAAACACTTCTGGTACTACATCAAATGAAGGATTCCGTTTCAAAGCTTCAAGCACGGGTAATGATTTAGTTACAATAAGAAATGACGGAAATGTCGGAATTGGAACTTCAACACCTTCCGAAAAACTTGAAGTTGGTGGAAATATAAAATCCTCTGGTAATATAATATCCTCTGGAAAAATTGGAATCGGAACAACATCACCTTCGGAAAAACTTGAAGTCGATGGAAGTTCGGTATTTGGTGATTTGAGTAATGATAATACTATCACAATATCAAAGAATCCTGTAACCGATAACACACTTCAAGAAAATGATTATATAAATTTAACATTTAAACAGAGTACAGGGTATAACTATCACGAAGTTTCCTCTGATTATCAAGGGTCTTCTGGAAAAATGCAATTTAGACACTCAATGTCTTTTCAAGGAAGTACTGCATTACATTCACCTTCTTACTCCAAACAACATTCATTTGATGGGAATAATTGGATATTTAATTATAGATTTTTACCAAATCCTTCCGACGAAACTGGTGCCGATTTTGATCAGCGTCATTTGTTTTTTGGAGATATTGAAGCTTATTCTGGGGGAATAAAGGCATCTGGCGATATCGAATCAACTTCTGATATCTCTATAAAAGAAAATTTAGAAATAATAGAGAATCCGATTGAAAAAGTAAAACAGTTGAATGGATACACTTTTAATAAAAATGGTGAAGAGAAAAGGTCTGCTGGATTGATTGCTCAAGAAGTTGAGAAAGTTCTTCCAGAAGTTGTCTCTGAAAATAGTGATGGAATTAAAAGTCTTGCCTATGGAAACATAGTGGCTTTGTTAGTTGAAACCGTGAAGGAACAGCAAAAACAAATAGACGAACTTAAACAACAAATATCGAATAAATAAGTTATAAAGGACTTACTATGCTAGCTAAAATACAGATAAGAAGAGATAACACCATAAATTGGTCGAATATAAATCCAACATTACTTTTAGGTGAGATTGGATATGAATTAGACACTAATAAATTCAAGATCGGTGACGGTGTAAATTCTTGGAATACATTACCTTATCAATTAGGTCAATGGATATCGGATAGTTATGGTAATATATCCTATGGTGAAAATCCAAATGAGAATGATGTCATTATCAAAAACAATTTAAAAGTCGGTGGTGATTTATCTGTAAAAGGTACTACAACTTTTGTAAATACAAAAGAATTAGTTATCAACGATAGAGTTTTAACTTTGAATTGGAATCTAGATGACCCAGCACATTATGATGGTCAACTAGTTTCTGGTATTGAAGTGAATGCTGGTGCAAACTGGAATTATAATTTAGATGATGCAGATACACTAAACGACTATAAAACTTTTTTTGCTAATGGTATTATTGAGACGTTTACATATGATTCAGTCAATAAAGAAACTGTATTGAGTTTAGGTTCTTTGACATCTAGAAAAATGTCAGGAACTGTTTCATTATTTTTAAATTCTAAAAATGTTGTAGGTACAGGAACTTCCTTTTTATCTCAAGTAACTATAGGGTCTAAGGTTCTAATAGACGGTCAATTATATATTGTTGGAAACGTTTTCAGTGATACTTCTTTATCATTAACTTCGAATTCAACAAAAAACTCTTCTGATGTTGATATTTTTACTGATTATCTAGGTCTTTCTAATATGTGGCCACAAAATTACTTCAATAATAAAGTGATTTTTTTAGGTAATGAATCTCAAAATTTAGCATTCCCTATTAAGAGATATGAAAAAGATAGTGATAATGACCCTCCAAACCCAAAAATCATTTTAGATGGTGATGTAAATAAGATAGAATATGAAATCTATACTGAATCTGATGGTGTTGTATTTGCAGATGATCATGTTAGGTCTGAAAATTTCACTTACAAAAACGATACGAGTCAAGATGAAACAGAAATAGTTTTAGAGAGAGCAATAGCAAACTGGCCGCAAGATTATAATTATCAAGATGAAGTCGGTCAAACTAGAAAATTTATAAAACTGAATAAGGTTGATTTTCTAATAAAAAGACATGAACCTCTACAGGACGGTTCTTATATATTAGTTCTTGATGGTGATGCTACAACTATTCTACCTTCAAGTGTTTTCCAAATTCACAAAAATAAAAAACAATTTTACTGGACAAACGATATTTTGAATAAAGGGTGGCATCTAGATGATGATTTAATTGTTGATGGTGTTGTGGATTCTAAAAACTCCTGGGAAATAACTTCCGACTTTAAAGACTTATATAGAAGTGGGGGTAATGTAGGTATAGGAACTTTTGGAGGCCCAAAACTAAATTACGTTTTTGATGTGAAAGATATAACTACACAAACTTTCACATTAAGTATAACAAGAGACTTTGACTATGTTGTAGAAACTGACCCGAATACTGGAGAAGACGTAGAAGTTCAACAGTTCAAAGATTTTCTTGGGGGTGAATTTATAGTTGGGGATGAAGTAATTCAAATTATAAACTTCGAAGAGGTTTCAGGAACGGTTGTTTCTTGGGATTTTCAAGCAGGTCAGGACGGAGTTCTTAAAGTTCAATCACAATACACTCTAGAATCAGGAAATATTAAGAATAATGGAGGGATTGAGTTTGTTGTAAATTCGGTCACAGAAGTTATTAATACTGGTGACACTCAAGTTCTATTCAGATCTGACAATAACGTATATCTAAAACTTTTCAGTGATGAAACTCCATCTAATGAAGATACAGCAAGTTCAATAAATTTACAATTCTATGACCGCTCTTTAGATTTGAACGGTTTGAAATCAACGATACAATGGGATGAAGCAACAGAAACTTTTAGAATAAATTATGGAGTTTCATCTAATAAACATTTGATCCTTGATAAAGATGGAAAGGTTGGTATTGGAACTGATACTCCCATCTCTTTGTTAGAACTATCTGAACCTTCAACCACAAGCACTTTTATAGCTAACTTGAAAGATAATCTACCTTCAGTTTTAGATACTGACCCGACATATAACGACTTTATACCTTTTCAAGTTTTACAAACTGATGGGGACGGTACAAAAAATTACTATCTGAAGGTAATTACAACTGATGATTTAGAAAAAATAATTCTAGGTAATAAGAATACAGATCCCGATATCGTTTTTGATACTGATGGATTGATTCATATGCCAACAACACTATCCGTTGATGCTTTGAAAGTAGGTCAGTTAGAAGGTGATAAATGGTTGGAAAGATTATTCAAACATTTTGGAATAGCAGCAAAAACTTCAAACTATGGAGTTGCTTTAGGTATTGAACAAATAACAGATGATTCTGATTCAGATGCTGAAACTGAAATGTGGGGTATGGGTGTAAACTCTACTTCCGATTTAGGATTCTTCAAAAACTCAGACTTTGATTATAATACTTTACCAGATGATCCAGGATTTACACTTCCAACTCCATCAATCATATTCAAGAGTGATGGAAAAGTTGGTATTGGAACAACTACTCCTACACAATCTTTACAGGTTGCTGGAAATATAAAAGGTGATGGAACTTTAGAAATTGACGGTACTACTACATTATCATCTACTTTAGATGTTACTGGAGCAAGTACATTATCATCAACTCTAGATGTATCTGGTGACGTAAAAGTAAATACAGATAAGTTTGTTGTAACAGCAGCATCGGGAAATACTGATATTGCTGGTGACGTAAAAGTAAATACAGATAAGTTTGTTGTAACAGCAGCATCAGGAAATACTGATATTGCTGGAACTCTAGATGTTACAGGAGCAACAACTTTAGATTCTACATTAGGAGTTACTGGGGCAAGTACATTATCATCAACTCTAGATGTATCTGGTGACGTAAAAGTAAATACAGATAAGTTTGTTATTACAGCAGCATCAGGAAATACTGATATTGCTGGAACTCTAGATGTAACAGGTGCTACTACACTCGATTCAACTTTGAACGTTGCAGGAGAAAGTACACTTTCTTCAACTTTAGGAGTTACTGGAGCTACCACATTACACTCAACTCTAGATGTTACAGATTCTACAACTTTGAAATCGGATCTGAAAGTTAGAACGATTGAAAGTGGAAGTTATGTTGATAAGTTCGTTGTAACTGCTAGTTCTGGAAATACTGATATTGAAGGAACCTTGGATGTCTTAGGTGATGTAAAAGTAAACACGGATAAGGTAGTTATTACAGCAGCATCAGGAAATACTGATATTGCTGGAACTCTAGATGTTACAGGAGCAACAACTTTAGATTCTACATTAGGAGTTACTGGGGCAAGTACATTATCATCAACTCTAGATGTAACAGGTGCGAGTACACTTTCTTCTACATTAGATGTTGCTGGTGATCTAAAAGTAAATACAGATAAGTTCGTTGTAACCGCTAGTTCTGGAAATACTGATATTGCTGGAACTCTAGATGTAACAGGAGCAACAACTCTTGATTCTACTTTACAAGTCTTGAATAATACAGACCTTGATGGGACATTAGATGTACTAGGTGATCTAAAAGTAAATACAGATAAGGTAGTTATTACTGCATCGTCTGGAAATACGGATATTGCAGGAACTTTAGACGTTACTGGTGCTACTACACTCGATTCAACTTTGAACGTTGCAGGCAATGCCGATTTAGACGGTACTTTGGATGTCTTAGGTGATGTAAAAGTAAACACAGATAAAGTTGTTATTACAGCAGCATCAGGTAATACAGATATTGCAGGAACTCTAGATGTTACTGGAGCAAGTACACTTTCTTCTACATTAGATGTAACAGGTGCGAGTACACTTTCTTCTACATTAGATGTAACAGGTGCGAGTACACTTTCTTCTACATTAGATGTAACAGGTGATCTAAAAGTAAACACAGATAAAGTTGTTATTACTGCAGCATCAGGTAATACTGATATTGCAGGAACTCTAGATGTAACAGGTGCGACAACCCTTGATTCTACTTTACAAGTTTTGAATAATACAGACCTTGATGGGACATTAGATGTACTAGGTGATCTAAAAGTAAACACAGATAAAGTTGTTATTACTGCAGCATCAGGTAATACTGATATTGCAGGAACTTTAGACGTTACTGGAGCAAGTACATTATCATCAACTCTAGATGTAACAGGGTTGACGACTTTATCAGATAAGTTAGGTGTTGGAATAGCATTACCTTCAGATAAAGTTCACATAGATGGTGCGTTGAGGGTTTCTAATACTTGGTCTGGAATCAATACTCAATCAGGAGTTCTAGACTATATTTCTAATACAACCAGAATAATAACTCACGGAGATGGAACAGATAGAGGCGGTTTTCAAGTAATATCCCAAAAAGGGGACGGTTCAGAATCAATAACGCCATTATCTATAGATAAAGATGGAAATGTAGATTTCTCAGGTTCAATAAACGCAAATAATGGTGTAGTTTTTGGTGGTAGCACTAGCACTGAAAGTGGTGCTGTAAGATATAACAGCGGTGCTTGGGAAGGGTATAACGGATCTAGTTGGACTGAATTCGCACAAGTTGCTAGTATCGGCGGAACTCATATGACTGAAACAGCACCCACTAGTCCTCTTGTAGGAGACTTCTGGTGGGATACCAGTGACGGTACTCTTAGAGTCTATTATGCTGATGGAGATAGTACACAATGGGTTACAGTATCAACTTCAGCTAACCTTACTGCTGATTCTGATATATGGTTGAAGGAACCGAATAATGATATAAACTACCCTGACGGGAATGTCGGAATCGGGACAACAACACCTCACGGTAAATTGTCATTAAATGATGTAACAAATAACACATCAATAACTTTACAATCAAATAATCAAAGTCGATGGTGGATAACTGCTGATGGAACTACCACAACACCTTACACAAATGTTCTAAAAATAGGTGGAATTGGAGTTAATGAGGATAGTGAGGGTGCTATCAATATTAATGGTTCTCGTTATGTTGGTATCGGAACAGTAACACCCCAAGAAAAATTGGATGTTTATGGAAATATAAAACTCGGAAGTCATACTAATGATGGTGTTATAAGAGCATGGACGAGTCGGGGAACTGATGAGGGTGGAAATTCTACTAATGGAAGTAATCTAATACTAAAAGCAGGTATTGGAACTGGATCAGGAACTAACGGCCAGATTGAGTTTCACACAGAACATAGCACATTAAACTACGGAAATGGATCTCCTCATGGTTCTGGTAGTGCTAAAATGGTTATAGATTCTGACGGAAATGTCGGAATCGGAACAAATAACCCTGTAGCAAATTTAGAAGTAAATGATCCGTACAGTCTTGGTGTAACTTTAGGCGACAGTAGAAGAATAGCAAGATTTGAAGGTCAAAGACATAAGTTAGACTTGAAGACTGTTAGAACAAAAACATTAGCAAGTGAAGATTGGAAAGATACAACATATAAACTTCTAATGATGGTTGATAATACTGAACATCAATCTATAGACTTTGTATCCGATTCAGATATGCGAGAACATGTTGATATTAGAACAGGAAACCAATTATTCCATAGTAGATTTTATTCAGATGGAAATCTTGGAATCGGGACTTCCTCACCTGACACATATAATCTTGGAGGGTCTGGAAGATATGTTGATATAAAAGCTTCGAGTAGTCATGCAGTTTTGACTTTAGTGGACTCAAATAATGCTGGTTCTTATTTACAGTTTGGAAACCCTACAATTAGGAGAGGTTCCTTACACTTCTTTGATGGTTCGCATTTCGCAATCAGTACTAATGGTGGAAATTCTGGAACAAGCTTGACTGAGAGATTTCGAATAAAAAATGATGGAAATGTCGGTATTGGAACAACTTCACCTTCAGAAAAACTTCATGTATATGGGGGTTCATTGAGAGTCGATATTGGAACTGCACCTGATTCTGCTGCTATATTTGCTGGTGGAGGTTCAAATCTTCATATTGATCTTAGTTCTGGATATTCGACTTTCAGAAATACTGCTGGGGATACATCAAGTAGTGGGTTCCGTTTCAAAAGTATAAGCAATGATTTAGTCACGATACAAAATGACGGAAATGTCGGTATTGGAACAACAAGTCCTACATCAAAATTAACAGTCTTCGGAGACTCTTATGTTGGGAATGGAGATTTAATTCTAAACACTTCATCCAATACTAAACATCTTTATATTTCAAGATATGGTTCAAGATCCAATGAATATACACGTATTGGAAGAGATGATGCAACAACTTATTTTACCACTAAAAACGATGAAACAGTTTCAGCTTATAGATTTCAATTTGAAAATACCGACACAGAAATTAATAATGGTGCTAATGCGAATTCTTCTTATATTCATTTTCAAGGTGATGCTACTGGTGCGAAAATAAGCGTTAATGATGATCCAACCTCAACTGACCAAAAGATTTTATTACATTCTAATGATGATTCGTATCTCATGGGCGGAAATGTCGGTATTGGAACAACAGTACCTCAAGAAAAGTTAGATGTAAATGGAGCAATAAGACTCGCATCAACCGCAAACAATAATGCTGGAACAATAAAATACACCTCAAATGACTTCTTTGGATATAATGGTACTGAATGGTTATCACTAACATCAGGAGGAAGTGCTTCATCATATATTTCGGACACTGCACCAACTTCCCCAGAACATGGAGATTTTTGGTGGGATTCTGATGATGGTGAATTGAGAATATATTACACCGATGCTGATGGGACTTCTCAATGGGTTACTATATCTGGTGGAGGGAGTTCTTCTGGTGGAAGTTCACCTTGGGGAACTTCTGGAAGTGATATTTATTATAATACTGGAAAAGTAGGAATTGGAACAACACCTTTCACTCTCCCTAACACTGGTAACGGAGATCATACTTCTCCAAGACTTCATATTGCAAATCCAAGTAATACAAGTTTGACTTCTAATAAAGTTGTTGATAATTTCTCAACTTTTCTATTAGAAGATTCAGAAGCAAGAATGCAATTAATAGGTGCAAATAGCGGGTCTTATGCAACTTCAATCACTTTGAGTTCGGTTGATCAATATTTAAATGCTGATAATGAAAGAGTTCAATCAAATTGGAGTTTAATTCATAGAGCTTCAAGTGCTGATAACAAATTTCAAATAGTACATCAAGATGTTGAAACAACAAATACTTGGTATGATGTTGCAGGAATTTCAACTGTAAAACATTTAACAATAGATACTTCTGGAAATGTTGGAATAGGAAATACATGCCAATCCCCTGCCGCAAAATTAGAAGTTGGTGGGAATTTACAGTTAGATGCTAATAATGCCTCACTATATCTAAAATCTGGAGCTGCTGGAACTACTGGAAAAGTATATTGGACATATGATAGTGATACTGCTATTTATGGTTCACTAGGTCTTGATTATGATTCAAGAAATACATTAGGAATGCATTTAGATTCTGGATATCCTATTACTTTAGATTCTGCTTCATATATTGATTTTAGCGTGAATGGTACTGCTAAAATGAGAATGTTGTCTGACGGAAAATTTGGAATTGGGACAACTTCACCGAGTGGTAAATTCAACGTTGCAGGGGGCGAGACACATTTAGATCATTCAACCTCCCCTCCTGCTAGAGGTTCTGCAATACGACTGGCTTCAAATAATGATATAACCCTATTTGCATCTAATCAATATTGGGGAACCGATGGTTCTGGGGGTGTAACCACTACAAGACGTTCGAGGGATGGAGGAACTTCAGCAATTCATATGAATCACTCTAGTGGTGCAGCTGCTGGAGATATTGCTTTTTCAACAGCACCTAATTCGACTCAATACACTGCTGCAACTATGACTACAAGAATGGTTGTTAAACAAGCTGGAGATGTTCAAATTTCAACAGGCAACTTAGTAATAGGAACTTCAGGGAAAGGGATTGATTTTAGTGCTACTGCAGGGACTGGTACAAGTCAACTTTTGGATGATTATGAAGAGGGAACTTTTACACCAATTCTTCACACTGGTGTTTATACTGGAACGTGGAATGATAATGGTAGCACAGGAATATACACTAAAATTGGTAATCTGGTTACAATATCTCTTTATTTAACTTCAAGTACAAATATATCTTTTGCGGATAAAACAAAATATATTGTTTTCAAGGGTTTACCTTTTTCAACCGCAGTAAATGGAAGCACAACAGGTTCAGTTGCTAACGGAGCTATAGCTACTTATGGGCTAACGGGAACAGCACTTTTGGGAGATTCTTCAACCCAAATATATCTTTACGGATTTAATAGTAATGCTAGTATTAGCAATGTAAAGTTAACAATGACATACCGAGTAAGCTAATAATTAAAAAATATATTATGATAATATAAATAATACTTAAAAGGGGTAAAAATGAGTTTAGAAGAAAAAACTATAGAAGACAAAATTGAAGTACTTGAATCAGGTCATGTTCAAGTTAGATCCAAAACAGTAATCCTAAAAGACGGAGAACCTATTGCTGAAAATTATCACAGAAAAGTTATCTCACCAGGAGATGATTATTCAGAAGAAAGTGAAAAGGTTCAGTCAATTTGTGAATTAATTCAAACTCAGGAAGTTGTTGATGAATATCTAGAAAAATTAGAATCTAATAATCCAATACTTCCTGAAACTGAGGAACCTGCTTCAGAAGAACCAGTAGAATAATAAAAAAATAAAAAAGAGGAGAGGGATATGGCAGCTATAAATTTTCCAGCAAGTCCAAACGTAAACGATACACACACTCATAACGGTAAAATTTGGAAATGGAATGGAGTCCACTGGTCAGCAAATACTGAATCAGAAGGGTCTATTCAATCATCCTGGCACGCTTTGGGTTCAACAAATTACAGTTCATCAACTTCCCCTCAATATGATTATAAGTACTACAGAATAACTAATGATATAACTTACGATTATAACAGAGTTTATGAGGTAATAATAGATGCTGATGATAATGCTGGTCATGTAGCCATCTATCACCTTTATTTAAGTAGTCACAACCCATCCTCAACTGTCGCTTTAACGAAACATGATAGAATTATAATGAGTCATGTTTCTGGAAAACCGACTATGATGAGAGTTGCTTTAGACTCTAACGAACACGTTTGGATTGCTGCAACTCAAAAATGGGGAAATATTCGAATAAGAGGGTTACATGAAAATGAAGATGTATCTTCAATGCCTTTTGCTGATTCTCAATTAGCTTCAATACCTTCACCTCAGTTTAATCAAACTACTCCATTTATTTGGGATGGTGATACTAACACTTTGGCATTAATGCCAGTTTCAAATTTGAATGGAGACTTTGGTATTGGAACAGCAACTCCTCAGTCAGAACTAGACGTTAATGGTATTATAAGAGCAGGGAACAATACAAGTACAGGTGGAGGAACTGCTCTAAGAGTTCAATATAGCAGTGCAGGAGACCATACTGCAAACTTTGGTGCTCAGTATTCTTCTGGAGCTCCTATGCTAGGGTATTGTGTAGAATCTTCCCAAAGTGCTGTTGATACCTTTGTAAGTAGTGCTGATAATGCTGGTTTCGGGAGAGGTGCTTTAGTGGTTAGTCATGAACTTGATTACTGGAGTGCTGGAGGTCAAACAACTACTGTCGGTAATCCAGTTACTATGTATAATAGATTTCATATTGACTCTTCTGGAAATGTCGGGATTGGAACAAATACATCAACAAATAGTAGATTAACATTATCTGGAGATTCTGCTAGCGTTGGAGTTGCTATAGCTTTAGATGATACAAATGCAAGCGGAAAGACTTACGGTATCAGATCCGATGTAGGGAAACTTATTATTAGAGATTTTGATGAATCTGCTGATAGAATGAAAATAGATTCTGATGGAAGTGTTAATATTGGAAACTTTCGTATTGAGCAAGGAGGTACTGGATCTTACTTAGAAGGTGTGTCATCAATTGCTTTTAGAAATACAACCAATACTTGGGCAAGTGCAGCAAATCATGGAATAATGTCAACAGATCAAACTGGAACTTTTACTGATGACATCTCAATAAACTCTTATCACGATATATCAGTAAGGTTGGATGCAAATGATAATCATTCTGATGGATATTTTAGAATATATAAAGACACTACAACATCATCCAGTAGTACATTGTCTCATTATTTTGGACACAATACTACAGGACTAAATCTTTCATACATGAGTGGAAATGTGGGTATCAACACATCTCCAAGAACTGATCATTATAGATTGAGTATGAGTGGTTATATTCATATGAACAATAATAATATAGATTATGTAAATCAATTACATTTCAATGACAATGTTAGATTTTATGATGGCGGGGACGACAAATACTTACGATTTAAATATGGAAATTCTACTGAAGGTGGGATAAAATTTTACGATGGTGATGATTCACTAAAAGGATATATTTACGGTAGTGATACTGGATTTGGACTTCTTTCTAGTGCTGGTGAGTGGGCTGTAAGAATATACGGTAATGGTGAAACTCAGTTATACCATGACGGTTCTGAAAAACTCAATACCAAATCAACTGGTGTAGACATTACTGGAGATTTACATGCCAATGGTGCACACGGAATATCCACTAACGGTTGGCTTAGAAATAGTCATTCAGCTGAAGGTCTTTACAACGAAACTAATCAGAATCACTTTTATAGTGCAAGTCAAAACTATTGGCACATAAACACAAATAGTTCTCAAAATCACGGTGGACTAGTTGTTTACAGTCAACATAACGGTACAGGAGCTAATGCAACTGCCCGCAAGGGTGCTTTATATTTCAGCACTAGCGGTTTTGGATTATTAGATGAAAACTGGAAATGGTCTTTTCAAGCAAAAGATTCTGAAGCAAGGCTTTGTTATGACGGAACTGTAAAACTCAATACAATATCAACTGGAGTAGGGGTTTCTGGAAACTTAGGAGTAACAGGGGGTTTGAATGTAACAGGTGCAATAACTGAAGGCGGAACCGCACTAGTAGATAAGTATGCATCAAAAGATCACTTACGTTCATTAGGGTCTATTTATTTAAATGATGGATCGGGGTCAACAATAACAACGTCCACCCTTATAGCTGAACTGGAAGGTATGGGAGCATTTGATTCTTATGTTTCAGTTGGTAAAACTATTTGGAGTTATGCAGGTAATGATGATTTAACAGATGCTGGAAGATTTCAAGAAACTGCAGGAACTTCTTTTATAACTTGGACAGATAATTCTAATGATTCATCTAGAGGTAACATCACAGGTTTGTTTATTTGTCCAACTACAGGAGCATCAGCAGGAAAGGTGTTTATATATAATGATCAAGGGCCAACTTATACGCCTGGATGGAGAGAGGTTTGGACTAACACTTCTGATGGTTCAGGTTCAGGTCTAGATGCTGATTTATTGGATGGTCAACAAGGTTCTTATTATTTAGATTATAATAACCTCACTAATACTCCATCGTCTGGATCATCGCAATCAACAACTTCAATTGATACTGAATACAATACTATTGCTTACCCTAAAAAAGTTAATCCTACACCAATAACTTTATTTTCAGATCCAAGTATATCTAATTCTAATTTTGCTTCAACTAATACCTCTGTATATTGGGGTAAGTCTGGTGGGACTAGTGTTACATACGTTGTTCCTGAGTTTAAAGATTTTAAAAAGAATCACAATGACAAATATAAATTGGGAATTTATAGTGCTAATGGTTACACTGAAGTTATCATAGAAGATTTAATATCAGTTAATCCGACATCTAGCGCCCATTATAGGGTTTATTGGGATGATGAATATGGAACAGACTCTGTAATTTCGTTATATTTTACTGGTAATGACCTTTACTTAGTACTCGGAACTGGTGGAGGTAGTGGTTCAAACAATTCTTTTTATATTAATAGAATTGATATGTTCACTTACGAAGATTATAAGTGGGATTTGACTAATTCATCAGTATGGCCCAATGGCCCTTCTGATCACCCTACAAATGGGGCATTGACTTCCGCAGTGACAGTTTATAGAGAAAAATATGCAATACTTAGTCACATAAACACTAGCGATTTAAATCTCGATCAATATATTTTTGTTTATGATATATCAAACGGTTCCGTTACACAAATAAATACTTCAGGTCTTGCAAGACCTACAGTTTTATCAAATATTGACGGTTCTGCACTCTCTTTAACTGATAATGATTTTTACTTGATTAGTCAACATTCATATGAAAGTGATCAAGGAACACACAGTATAATGAAAGTTGATACAAGTGATGAAGACCCTTCAAATTGGACAGTAACTGGTTATGGAACTAATGGATCCCATGAAAGAGCTTGTAGAAGGTTAGGTGTTGTGATAGATGGTGATATCTACTATACTGCATATTACCGAAATTATGTTAGTGCAAGAAGAGATATATTAAAATTAAGTGGATCAACAGTTTCTGTTTTTGATACGTCAACTATATTGACTAATGCTTCATGGGGAAGTTCTTGGATATATCAAATTTATTCACTAAAAAATATCAATTCGAATTATATAGCTCTTCATTTGATTCACAGTACTAAAAAGAGAGGTGTGGTTATTTTTGACACATCAACCAATACCTTCGTTGGTGATGTTATACAAATTAATAGTCTCCATTCTTCATATGGAAGCGGAAGTGTTGCACCTGTTGTTGATGAAGATGGAGTGGTTTACTGTATACCATATTTAGATGCCATGAGTTCAACTCAAGCAAAGGTTACAGTTTTCAACATATCTACTGGAACTTCAAGTAAGGTTCATTATGATTTAGGTGATGCTTCAATATGGGATGCTTCTCACGGCGATCATCAAATTTCAACTGCGATGTATATAACTGATAATAAAATATTTGGGAACAATCATTATAACGTAGGTAATAATCGTGGAATTCCTTATTATGATATTCAAAAACAATCAGGAAAAGTTTTACGACAACCAATAATAGGGGGGCATCCAGAATCTGATGGACATTCAGGGGATAAAACCTTCTACATGATTTCAATGAACAGGTTTAAAGATGGTAGAATGGCATCTATAGTCAACTACTATGATTCTAGTGCAGGCACGCATAATGTTGACACTTTGAGAACTAAGAAAAAATACATATCAATTTTTAATCCCGTTGAAACTGAAGCTGAATAAATAAGTAAAGGAGAATAAAATGTCTGAAGAACAAGTTATAGATTATGATTCATTAGATGATCATCATAGAATGAGTGAAGGATTACCTTTTGTCAATGACATTCAATTGTCGAAAGATAGAAAAATTCAAAGATTAAAAAATCTCTTAAGAGAGAAATTGAAAGACACTGACCACGTTCACACTTCAGAATTTTTAACGGAAGAAGAAAAAAAAGAAATTCTATCAGAAAGAAAAGAGTTAAAAAATAAATATGATTTAATAAAATCTGAAATTGAAAATAGTGAAACGAATGAAGAGCTCGGTATTATTTCAATTAGAGATTTATAAATACATATAGTCAAAATAATATATAAATAAGGAGAGGGAAATGGCGTCAATAGACTTTCCAAATAACCCACAAATAGATGATATACACATTCATGAAGAATTAGCTTGGTCTTGGGATGGAGTCAGTTGGAAAAGACTATTTGAAGATCATAATTTTTCATCCAAAATCGGAGTCGGAACTTCTGCACCTCAAGAAGAAATTCACATAAGATCAGTAACACCAGTAATTCGAATAGAAGATATTGATGGTGGTTACATGCAAATTGTAGGGTCTGACGGAAGTATAAGATTCGATGCCGATAATACAAACTCCATTGCTGATACAAATGTTAGATTTATAATTGATGGTTCTGAAAAATTTAGAATCGACTCTGACGGAAATGTCGGAATTGGGACATCTTCGAATCCGTATGGGTATAGATTAGATGTAACAGGGGGTCGTGCTATCGTTCGTGGAAGTACCGAAGGTGTTTTAGTGCTTGATGACTCTGGCGTTGTAGATGCTTCAAGACCGATTCAATACATCTCTTCCGATGGGGGATATCTTAAATTAGGGAACGCTAATAGATCATCTACTAACGGTACAACCAATTCAGTAAATCGACTAATAATTGACCCTGATGGAAATGTTGATATCGGAAATTCTTCTAGTAATGTTGAACTCAAAGTTAATGATCATAAAGTATATCATGAAGGAAATTTAGAAATTGATACTGCTATTGTTTTCTCAACTGCTATGCAAGACACTCCAGAACAGAAATGGGTTTCATTCACAATCCCTCATATCGGAGGTTCTGGGACTTCCAACTATTATTATTTTGATGTTTACGGATATTCTGATATTGGGACAATGGATTCTCAACTACATTACAGATTATACATCCATGTTAGAGCTGATGGTACAAATGAAAATGCTATAAACATCAAACCTTTATTGATAATGGACGATCCTTTAGGTGGAGATGCTTCAGAAGAAAGGTTCAATTTTTACTACACTCAAACTTCTGTTACAGATAGTAAAGTTTGGATTCATCTTCCAGAAGACTATTCAGCTTTAGATATTTTATCTAGTAAGTTAGAATCTGGAGGGTTAAGTCCTGCAATATCAAGTATGTTTGCTGAAACTTCAACACAACCTTCTGGATTAATTTCAGTGCCTGTTATAGAATCTTTGAGAACTGAAGGTGGGGATAACCCTAGAACATATATAAAAGGAAGTGTTGGTATTGGAACTGCCGCCCCTTCAAGAGTTTTACATGTTATGGACGGAACTAATGATGGTTCTGGTGGAGTAAAAGTTAGTAGTTATCTTCCAGTTATAGAACTTCAAGATATGAGTGCAAATGCTGGTAGTTCAAAAATTCAACAAGATCAATTGGCCATGAAAATAGGCCCAACAACTTCAGATACATACCTAGTTCTCAATACAGAAGATACTGAAAGAATGAGAATTGATAAAGATGGGAATGTTGGTATTGGGCAATCACCGACAAATAAACTCTCAGTTAATGGTAGAGCTGATTTTGATAGAATTGTTTTTACTAACGCATATCAAGCAGGGACTGAAAACTGGATAATATCCACAGGTGATACAGGAACTATCGCTGGGAGTAGTGGATACACCCATAATGGTGGTATAGGACTTTTTGCAAATGCGACATACCATAGTTCTGGAAATTTCAGTTTACAAGATACTTCATCATTAAGTGCATCCGCTATCTCTGTTCAAGAAGATGGGCACATAAGATTTGCTGCTGTTGATGGACTTTCGTCTACAACTAATGTAAAATTACTTGCAAGTTATACGAGAATGACTATTGAACCAAGTGGAAAAGTTGGTATTGGAACGCAAGCTCCATTAGCTCCTCTACACGTAGTAGTTCCTTCAACTTCTGCTGGTGGAACTTATGCAGGCGTTTTCGAAAATTTAAGTTCACAGGATTCAAGTCAACATGGTGTAAAAATTATTGTTGAACCTACTCCAAATACAGGAGTTGGAAACTATCCTCTGGTTATTTCTAATGATGGTGGTGTAACAAACGATTGTTTTCTAATAACAAATGACGGGAAAGTCGGTATTGGAACTACACCTTCAGCAAAGCTTCATATTGAAGGAGATAAGGACGCTACAAATTTAATCATAGGTGCACCTTTGCACACTGTTAGCGGTGGAGGTTTAGCAGATTACAGTGAAATACTTTTCGATAACAATTATGTTACTGGATCTAGTGGTACGGCATACATAAGACATTATGCAAATTCACATCAAAATTCTGAAGGTGCACTTTATTTTGGTATAACTTCATCAACAGGAACTACATCTTCAGCACTTGCAATTCGAGGTACGGGAGAAACTTATTCTTACAATGATATAAGAATAAGTAAATCATTTCCAAAATTAATTCTAGACAGTCCTAGCACTTCAACTACTGGAGATGATTGGACTACTGAAGGTGCCATGATCGTATTAGGGGAATCAGCCGATGATGGGGCAGGAACAGGAACTGCCGCACTTTACCTAACATATAACGGTAATGGTAACTCATATATTGGTACTGGTGGAGTGAATACTTCTACAGGTGTTCCTAATCAAGGGTATATACATTTTCCATATAACTTAGATCGGATAAATCTTGTAGCTGATAGGGTAGGTGTTGGAACGACAACTCCACAAGAACAATTGCACGTTGCAGGGAATGCATATATAACTGGAAATGCTGACATACAAGGTAGTATTGATATTGGAAGTGAAGTTGTTTTATCTGAATCTACAGATAGAGCTGACTTGTTACAAATAAGTTCTACTACAAGTCAGTGGGGTGGATTGCAAATCAGAAATAGTTCTGGCGAAGGTCGATGGTCTTTTATGACTGATGGTGAACATGCTGGAATCTATAATGACGAAGATAACCAATGGCATATACATATGACAGAATCTGCTGGTGTAAGATTATACTATAATGCTGTCAACAGATTGGAAACAACATCTACTGGAGTTGATATAACTGGTTCCTTAACAACTACAGGAACTCAATATTTCGACTTCACTGGCGGAACTCTTATGAGAGTTGGTAGCAATAGTGGTTCTGATGTAACTCTAATGAGGGTTAATGCGAATTCGATTGCTAATGACTCTGGTGATTACGGTTTTAGTGTAAAATACATGGGAAGTAGAGCTAATAATGCAAATTCATATTCCATATTTTCAGATAATCAAGCGTCAGGAACACAAATAGAAGCATTTAAAATAAATCAAGATGGAAAATTATATCAGGGTGGAACTAATGAAATTTGGCATGCTGGAAATTTGGATGCTTCTTCATTAGGTAAATGGGATGATGCAGCTACAGCTGGTGGAATATATCGAAATTCAAGGGTCGGAATCGGAGACTTTTCTAATACTTTTGTAGGTGATGCACTACACATAGATATGGGTAGTGACTCTAGTAACGGATTAATACAAATTTCTTCAGATGCACAGACGAACACTTACGAGCTCGGAATGTATTTAAGAAAAACTCAAAATAATTTGTATGATTTTAAAGTGATGAGTCATCAAGATATGTTTAAACTTCAATATCGTGATTATTCTAATGCATTCGTTGACGCATGGACTTTCGTTCCACCAATTACTTCACAATGGGCAAATGGATTGGGTGTATTTGCTGGCAAATCAAGTTTTTCAGAAGATGTAGTGGTTGGAGATACTTTAGGGATTGGAACCTCCTTACCTGTTGACTCTGGAACACCATCTTCAACTACAACCAGAACAAAACTTCACATAGATAAAGGTTCTATTTTCATTAACAGTCCATGGCCTGGTTCTCAAGCATCTCCTATACGTAGTGAATATTGGGATACATTCGATTCTTCTAAGCAGAATAACATTGACAAAAACGTGATAATATTTGGAAATCCTTGGGCTTATGGAGCAAACAACGGCAATAATTACTCTTGGAGTGATATTAAACATAGAGTCGGTGTTGGTACTTATGATATAAAACTTACCACTAATGATGGGGATCATATTTGGAATGAAGATACAAATAGTTGGAATGGTCCGTATTATGACAATCCTGCAATAGGTTCCACTTGGTTATCTTTATGGATGCATGATGATGATAATGCTGCATTTTTTAGGGTTGGAACAAAATATGCTAGTAATACTTATACTGGAGACGCAACCATTCAAGGAGATGCTTTTCAAGTATATCAAAACGGTTTCACAAGATCATATGGTGCTATTAAAATAGGGGAAAGGGTAGCAGAACCATTTGATACAAATGATGCAAAAGGGTGTATACGATACAACTCAACTACAGACGATTTTGAAGGAAATGTTACTGGATATCCAAATGGTTGGACATCACTTACTGGTGGGATAGGAAGTTTAGTATTATTTCCTACACCTGTAGTTTTTAAGAATCGTGATGGGGTTACAACTCTTGCTGATTTACCAATTGTTAAAAAATCAGACGGTGTAACGAATAGTGTCTGGAGAAGATTGAGTTATAGTGCTGTAAGTTCTGAAATTCCAGCTGGGTCTGTTCTATTCTGTAGAGTTATGGGGGCTAGTGGAGGTTATACTTCCAATTCCCAATTTTATATAAACAATGACGTTTCTGGTTCATCCGACGAGGCTATAGATTGGTGGGAACATGCTTGGATGATAAATTATGATGCTGGTGCAACAGCAGGTGGGGGTAATTTTTCTGGATATTCTAACCATGTTCAAGACGGATATTTCCTACCCAATGAAGGCGTTAACTCAAGCACTGATTCGGTACTAATAAGTTATTATGGAGGAGTTCAAAAAATATTAGTGTTAGGTTACGTTCGAATGTTTTAATAAAAACTATGAATAAATGTATATTATAAATAAATACGTGATGGAGTTATTATGAGTAAAAATTTTGAAATAATTGACAATATATCTAAAGGGAATTTGTCTAAAGCAAGAGAACTAGTGAAATTAGTTCTTGACCGTAAAGCAGTCGAATTTCTAGAAAAAGAAAAGGTGAACACCTCAAAAGACTTTTTAAAAGATAAGTCCGATGAGACTGGAGAAGAATAAATGAAATCTTTAAAAGACCTAAAAGCTGTAGAAGAAGAGAAAGCATTTGAAGTTAAGAACACAAAAACTTTTTCCAATCTAAGAAAAAACTCTCAAGATGAAATCGAAGAAGTTGCGAAAGCTGTAACTGGGAGAGATCAAGAAATAATCGACCAACACCCTATGGAAGTTATTGACGGTACACAAGGCGATGACAAACCTACAGAAGATCAAAAGGGTAAACCTAAGAAAAAGAAACTAAAAAAGAATGTTATGTCTGATGATAATGGGCCTACACCAAAACTTGAATCTAATATCAAAGATGTATATTCTGTAATCGTTGAATCTGTTGAAAAGAATCGAGATAAAAAAATCTATTTCGAACAAGACGACAGTTCTTTTGTAGTTGACCCTAACGTATCTAAAATTATAAAGACTGTATATGAAAGTCTTAACAGGGATAATCGAAAAATCATGAGAGATAAGTTGAATGAAAACTTATCATCCTTCTGTAAGGTATTGTCTTTTTCAATGTGTCAATTAGGAAAAGTAGAAGAGAGTTAAAATGAAACTTATAAAAGAGTTGATAGAAGAAGAAAACCTTCATTTCATTACTGAAGATAAAGATGGTGAAAAAAGATACTATATTGAAGGCGTCTTTATGCAGGCAGATGTAAAAAACAAGAACGGTAGAATGTACGGTTCAAACATGCTTGCTGAAAAGGTTGAAGAGTATTCCAAAAATTTCATAGAAAAAAATAGAGCATATGGAGAACTCGGACATCCATCAAATCCTTCTATTAATCTGGAGAGAGTTTCACATAGAATTATTTCATTAAGGAGAGATGGTTCAAACTTTGTAGGTAAGGCACAAGTATCTAGCACCCCCTATGGTAACATCGTCAAAGGTCTTTTA
>Ga0163109_10000378_pt1 | contig 36242 bp, 45 predicted proteins | sample CRUFie1St13metaG_FD_108704 | JGI IMG/M metagenome (GOLD analysis project Ga0163109, IMG submission 108704) | Marine microbial communities from the Costa Rica Dome - CRUD Field 142mm St13 metaG | ecosystem: Environmental > Aquatic > Marine > Oceanic > Photic zone | place: Costa Rica: the Eastern...
GTGTCTACATTGAATACTACTTTCTTTGCAGGGTTTTGATCACCTGTAAAATAGGTTGTAGCATCATTAAACTGCGAAACACCTTGAATCGTAAAGTAACCACTACCTTGTGGTTGGATCAACATGTTTGCATTAGCAGCGGCAGTATCTTGTACTACCATTCTGACGGTCGAGGAACCATCAGTATTACTGATACGAGTTTGGTAAAGTGATGCACTACCAAATGTAATGCCGATTTCATTTACCGCCGATTGAAATAAACCCGTGTCACGGTCCAAGTCAAACGCCAGTCCTGGCGCTGCTGCTGATCCCGCAGAAATAGATCTGAAAAGTTGATTAACCTTAGATTTTCTGTTAGGGATCAGCGGATCCGAGATAACGATAGGGAGAACTGCTTCCCCCGTAACGAGTTCGTCAGCAATCGTATCGAGTTGTGATATTCTTTTAGTTCCCACTGAGACTCATTGGCGCTGTTCTTCCCTGTTATTTATAAAGTCAAGAACCAGTCCCAAGCAGCAGCAAGTTCTCGATCTCTTCATACTTACAAACATAGGTTTGATGGTATTGTTTAGCGTCTCTGACTTCTGCGATGAGGTCATCAAAGAACTCGCGAGGAGTTACTTCATCATCTTGAAAATAGTCACTTACAACGTCAGCGAGACGCTCTCTACGTTGTGCGGCATACGTTTGGTCCTTACCAAGATACGGGCGAGTATCAACAGGAGGTGCCACACGCTCTTGGGGTCGATTCAAATCGGGATCTTTCAAAAGTTCCTCGTAATTGATCTCATGATTAGTCATTGAGTGGTTCCTTCACACGGACCAGTTCAGTATACTTGCACTCGTCACCCTTGTCAACCCCTGAATTCCAATGTCTGACAACTCCTGCAACAATGAAACAATTAGTAATCAGATAAGAAAGGAGGATCGTGGTGCGTATAACAGCGATGTTATCTGCATCCTGTTGGTTTCTGCCTTCTTTCTTACCGAGAGCATAACACCATATCCTCCACATCAGTCAGGCACGTCCTGGTAATTTTCAATCTGTTCGCTCATTTCAAACAATATAGGATGCATTTCTTCCATGATCAGATAATCTGACCACTGGTGTAATTGTTCCATAGTCATGTGTGGATTAGTATTTGCTTGTGCCACAATGTCTGCATCAGTAGCATCAAACCCCTCATCCTCAAAGGTGAAGGGTAGACCACCGATCATATACATTAAGACTATACCACATGGATCCAAATAACAATACTCGCTAGTTACCTTGAATTTCATGTGCTTCCTCTGCCATTAACTTAGCAATACGATACTCAACAGCGGAGAGTGCTTGTGAGTATGTATCTGCTGTATTACTATGTAGGGTGCTACCGTCCTCAAACGCTAACAATGTATAGTGCCACAGGCAATCAATTTCAGAGAACCACAGTTTTATGTCAACTGTTAAGTTCCTTCTGCATTGCACTGAGTTCTTCGTTGACATACTGTTTCACTCCTGCTGGATCGGGTTGCCATCCTTCTGGCATTGGTAGTTGAGGGTTTGCTTCTTTGGCAGTCTCGATTACATCGAGTGCCTGTTGATACTCAGGAACTGGAACCATGAGGACAGCGGGTTTGCCCTCCTGAGTGATCTTGATTGTATGACCTCTTTCAACGAGTGTCAAGCAAAAGTCAAAATTGTTTTCGATTTCTTCAAGTTTGACTTCAATAATTTGTGCGTTCATCAGAAACAATAAGTACGGGAATCAGAGTCGAGTCGATCTTGCAGGAACTTCACGATAGTAGCGAAACCTTCTGCACCTTGGTCATTGAACTCAAACTTTACAGTCTCGTCATACCCTTCGTCATCAGCGACAACGATACGACGCTCAGCAAAGTAGAAGTAAGCGTGGTCAATGAAAGTGGGAGACATCATCAGTTTAACATTACAGGGAGACCATAGATTTGAGTGGGACCAAGGGCACACCCAAAGGCAGCAAGACCAGTACCAACTCCATGAGAGAGGAGACCACTTGTTACCTGATTAACAATAGCACCGCTACCGCTGGTTACAATCTCGCCTATGCCACCTGTCGGAGTGGCCACTAGTGTCATGTGAGCACCAGCATTGGATCCAGTAACGATGTCTGCCATACCACAGGCGGTCTTGGTTCCAAGTGCCATACGAACATGCATAGAGGGTGAGACGGATCCCATGGGAGCGTCCATCGTGATGTCAACGATTGAACCGTTGACCAGACTATATGAACCAGTGAACACTGGCATAGTCTGGAAGATCGCGATGATGTCCATTCTACCACATTGTAGGAAGGATGTGATCCATGCCGCTTCATTGACGATCTCACCAGTCGCTTTGTTGGTGATAGAGGTTGCCTGCGTGTGGATCTCAGGAGCATCAAAGTTGATACCCGAGATACCCTTCATCTTAATCTGGTTACCTTGAATGGTAATGTCACCCTGGTAAGCGATGTTATGGTCACCTGCCTTAGTTTGTAGGGACTTCGCTTCTTTCTTACCTGACTTAAAGTCAACGCTCTTACCTACGGTAGCAAGATCTTGAAGATCACTGTCATCATCATCACCTTGCTTTGTCCACTGGTTTTTGTCCTGACTTAGTTTATTACCTGCCTTACCTTTGACTTTACCACCAGCACCATTAGATGTGTGCTCATGCATAGAACCAGAGACTTCAAGGTGGAAGTCACCCATCACTTTCAGGTAGTAATCACCTTCAATAGTATGAACGTGGTTGTTCTTGACGTTATGAACAAGGTCACGACCGATGATCTGTGTCTCGTTACCAGGAACATTGAGGTGCTCGTTACCTTGCTTGTCTTGGAAACTAGTTACACCACCAGGACCAGAACGGATACGCTTCTCTTTACCAGGTGTTGCATCATCGATGTCCCTACTACCATTCAGGAACAACTTAGTTTCCATCATGTAAGGGTTGATGTCTTGGAAGAAACTATCAAAGAAGTTACCACCTGCACCTTCATCACCGAAGTCACTACAATCCTCTGACGCTGCCCCACCTGGTCCAGCGAGTGCTCCACCAGCGTCAGAACATTCCGTTGTGCCGATCAGGGGTTTCCACCCCTTCGCTCGCGGTTTTCGCGCTTTCCTGCCGCAATCAATAAACGATGCAATGATATTAACAATCATCGCAATGATGTTGAGGATGTTAGAGAAGTTCAACAACTGTGTGAAATCAATCTCAAAGAACTTCTGAACAGAAGTTACGATCTCACCGATCTTGTCGATAGTATTGATCGCCTTCATGATCGTGTTAAAGATCTTGGTGATCTTTTTCAGGATCTTACAGATTGCTTTCTGAATGTTTTTGAGTGCCTTCTTTACATACTCAGTAATAGAGTTGATGACTTTGTTGACGGCATCCATCACAAAATCAAATATATCGTCAATGAATCCACCTAGATTCCCTAATACATCCGATATAGCATCTAACCAACCAGGAACAGGTTTACAGAAGATGTTCTTGATGATGTTCTTAACCAGTGTAATAACAGTAGTTACCACACCCAGAGGAATCAGGTTAGCAAAGGTAGTAACAATCGCTTCGATTGCTTCGTGAATAACCTTGGCAAGGATCTCTTTGATAGGTGCCACCATACCAGTGATCGCATTGACCACATAGTTGGACATGTTGCCAATAGTTTTCAGGATATTGTTACCCTGTTGAACATGACCAGTGATAGTAGACACTAGGTTACCACTACCATCAGAACCCAGTGAACCAATCTGCACACCAAGGTCTGTCAGCATACGCTTCAAGTCCTTACTGAATGAATCACTAGCACCAATAGGACCGTGTGTACCATCAGCGATACCGCCCTCCATGGACGGGGGACCAATCGGGTTGGTATACACGTTGAACGGTGCCTCAGTCTCTGCACGAGAGATAGCACCACGGGACTGCTCTTCACCACCAGCAGGACCACCAGGCGTGTTGCCTTGCATCTTAACGAAAGAGGATCCACCCTCTACCTGCTCACCAGTCAGACCCTTACGTTGTGGTGAGGTGTCCTGATAGATGTCCTTTGCTGCTTCTTTGCCGTCAGCAATGGTAGTTCTCTTGACATCAGTATCCTGACCGTCTTCTTCTGCTCCACCACCACCTTGGTTCGCTTTCTTCTTCATGCCACGGAAGGCACCCAGAACCACAGGTAGTTGTGCCTCGTCACCATCCATAAAGAATCCCATGACGAATGCACCCACTTGCAATTCACAAGTAGATCCAGCATTCTTGATCTGAGGTCTATCAGTAGGCAGCAGAACGGTTGCCCAAGGAAGTGCATCAGTAGGAAGATCTTCTAGGTATGGTGATGCTCCATCCTCACCTACCTTGCCTTTCTGATACCATCCAACAACTCGTACCTTTACACGACCCTGTTGAATAGGATCTTCCACGCTCTCAACTTCACCGACCCACCACTGGAATCCGTCTCTTCCTGCATAGTCAGTTTTAGTTCCTAACATTATTAGTCAATGTGTAATTTAGTGTCCTGGCATTATTTAGACGCTCAAATTCAAACATACCCTCCTCGGGCATTTTACCCCAGGAAAATTTTCCAGTCTCGATGTTATATCCTGTGTCCAATGACCTATACACTTCACCGTTGAATTGTATACTACTGATCACTCTTGTATCTCTCAGAATACATTCTTCGTGGACCTGTCCAAACCACCATCCATTGTAGTATCCCCATGCTAGTTTACAACCCTCTTCGTGGGTAGTTTGATTGATGGCACGAGTAAATACTGTATTCTCGTTCTCATACTCACAGTATAGATGATAGTGACGGTATGGGTTGTCTTCTCCTTGATAGTTATACCATTGCTTCAATTCTAACACATTATGTTTAATCTTGGTATACAAGATGTTGATCTGGGGCCACTGTGTAGGGTTCGACATTGCCTGTCGTTTGTTCCTGTAATGTCCCAGTATCTTGTTCTCAAATAAGGTCATACCACCCCGTTACAATAATCTTCTCCTCATTGGGTGCAGGAATCCCATAATGCATATGGGTCCAATCTGCTGGCCAAATTAATGTCAACCCTTTGACAGGTTTGATCTTTGCTGCCTGTGTCTCAAAATATGTCTCGCCTCCTTCACTTACATCATTTAGATATGTCATCCATGCCATGATCCTTCCAGAACATTGCACATGACTGCTGCCTCTTTCACAGTGTAATCTTTTGAATCCACCGTTCTTGGGATACCATTGTATGTTGAAATCCTCAGTGAGGTCCCATTCGATATTCTTTAACTGGGGAAAGAAGTCACAATATAGTTTTGTGACCTCTGCCAGTTGATCGATGTAATCTGTTACTCGCTTGTCTTTGATGTATCTAGGGACAGTCAGATCAATAGAATCTTTGACGGACTTATCGATACCCCCACCGTGATGACCAGGTTCTTTATCGAGATATGTGCAGTTATTGTAGAAATCTACAAGTCCATCACAAATATCATGACTAATTTTGGCACCCCCGATGAAACTGTATGGGGCATCAATGTCCAAGTAATTCATATAAAGCTATAAGACTGTCTCTCAACCCTTTCAGTGTTGATTATAATAAAAAATCAGTGCGTTGTCAATCCTCGTATACGAGGCATTCGGGTTCTGAGGGGTTCTGATCACAATACATTTCTAATGGAGTAGGGTCATGATGATCGTTAGGGTTGTGATCATGATACTCTTCTAGATCATGCAGTTCGCTTTCGATATGACGGCGCTGTTGTGGCGAGATTTGTGGATTATCCAGAATCTCTTTGTCTTTCTGGATGTGCTTTTCGATGCTTTCCATGTGTGATACTAATGTTAGTATAGTTTTATTTAGGATTATTCTTTGCCGTTGGCAGAGAATCCCTGCAAAGATACAACTCTGTGGTCATTGCATCCTTGTTATAGGTGTGCTTGATCCCTTTAATAAGGTATTTACCAGAGAACACACGGTCCTTTGGTAGTTTATTCTTATTTTTCTGTTGTGAAATCGGGATGTCTACCTTGATAACAGCACCTGCATACAACGCTGTGTTGCCTGGTACACTGATGGTCAGTGTGTGGGTGTTGAGCAACCACCATCGTTGGTTAGCGTATGCTGCTGCATTCATTATACTCGCAGATTCCTCTTCTGCACCCCCATCGGTAGAATCTGCCCCAGATTGTTGATGTGCTAACTTAGGCAGGATTTTTAGTTTTGTTCTGGTAGGATGGTTGTCCTTAAACTCTTCCATCTGCTCAGGAGCATAGGGGAATCCTTTCTCCAAGGTAGATGCCTTGTCGAACATATCCATGATGGTAGTGATCACAGGACCAGTAACAGTACCCTCAGGACCATCCTCATCGGTGTTGGCATTAGATAGAGGCAGACTAGATGATGTAGGTGCTGCCATGACAATACCAAACGTAGCAGTTTGATACACACCCTGCCTCAGTTTCTCTAACTGGTTAGATCTATCAGGATACTTGATGTTCTCGATCCTATATCTGTTGGCAGCAGGATCATCTGTGCCCACATTCTTCTGACCATAGACGTAGGTTACGAGAGAAGGTTGCTCACATAGTAGATCGATAGACTTGAAGTGGTATCCATTCTTATTCTGATAGAACAAGAACCCTGCCTGTCGTACACCAATATTCTTTCTATTCTTCTGCTTCCTAGTTCCCTTACCCTTTGCAACTCTTGTCACCTTGTCAGTTACATAAGAGATAGCATCAACAGGTCTCCAATTAGGACAGAGTACATTCATCCTAGTGTACTGTTCGATCTCAATATCTCTGTTAGATATTTTAAGATGATTTTTGAGCATACGCTCCACTACATCATCCTTACCATTCTTTTTACCAAACATACCAAACGCTCTGTTTGATTCGTTGTGATATACCGCCTCAGGAACGAAGTGTAAGATATACATCTTCGCTCTCTCACGTTTAATAACGCTACCAATCTTATACATCTTCAAGTCTGCCTTGATCCTGACATCCTTGTTATCAGCGTTATCAGATTGGGCAGCGTAAGTATTAAATTCAATCTCTAACATCTCAGTACCAAACAAACGTTGGTCTAGATCGATAGAGTCCAGGACTGCAATGTCTAGACGCACGAAAGGTGAGTCAATGGATTCAAACCACTGAAACTCTGCAATGATACCTCTGATGTCTAGTTTCTCACCATTGACCATCAGATCTGCTTTCTTGAACTTAAATGCTTTGCTGTCTGACATTACGCTATGCTAACGGGTTCTGCGAAGATCTCTGCTGTTAGTCCAAATCTCGGTCTAACATATTCATTTGCTGGGATAATATAAGGTCCACTACTTGCAACCTGTGCTTCTGCACCAGGGTCAGGTTGAGCACCACCGCCAGCACCAGCAGCAGGTAGTGTTGTACTACTTAGGTCTGTTTTGTTTTCCTTTTCCATCTTTGCAGCGTCTTCATTCTGCTGCTTAGTAGCAAGTTGTTCTCCGCTTTGAGATGCCTTAGGTACAAATGCTGATGATTCCCATTGGAATCCACCACCACCATCATCTTGTGCATCAGCAACATACTTAGCAAGCAGATCAATTTTACTACCTAGATCCTTCTTTTCTTCTCCCTCAGCATTACTAGTATCATTTCCTGATGCTTCATCAAAGGAACCTGCACTAGTACCTGCTAGCGTTTGTTCAGAGGTGCCCTGTGATGTAACACCACCATCAAATGCACCCCATCCCATGCCATCAAATACTTTCAGGGATCCATCCTTCTTAACAACATCACCGACCTTATATTTCTTCTTAGGATCAAAGTCAGGATAACCACCACTCTTCGCTGCCATCATGGCACTACGAACTTGCTGCCAAGATGCTTTCGCTTTGTTTGTTGAACTATCATATCTACCCCTACCATCCTTATAGTAGGCAAGACCTGCCCACTCAGATGCTAGAAGTTTCTGGAATGCATCATCACTGAGTTTACCAGATAACCAATCCTTTCCTCTACGATCATGCATGATCCTAGTGATTGCCATCTTCTTCTGATTGGCAGGACTGAATAGATCTTTGTCATAGTCGAGACCAGACATTTCTGCTGTTCTCTTCAATGGATTAGTTCCTTTGTAAAGAGGCAAGAACTGATACTTACCCATGGCACTTGTACCACCTTTATATGTAAGTGCCTTATCTCTTGCTTCTCTGATAGTCATCTTTTCGAGACCATCTGCTTTGTGACCAGGGTTCACAGAATTCCAGTCGCCTTCTACATCTCCAATAACTTTCAGTACAGGATCCCAGTTGACAGCACCACCAGCAGAACGTTTCTTCTTACACCAGGGACAGAATGCACCACCAACAGACATTCCTGTGTTGATTCCTGATGACATGCTGAGATCCATTCCATCTGTGAATCCCTCACCAGCAGTCATTGCTGTACTAAAATCTACGGTAGATCCACCAGTGAAGTCTATTTTTGCATCAGACTTAAATGTATCAGCAGTTATACCTAAATCAAGATCAGTATTGAATGGCATCGTTGCCGTTGTCTTAGGAGTAGCAGTAGCACCATTACCACCCTGAGCATCTGCAATATACTGACTAAGCATTCCACTCTTACCAGTAAAAAACTGCATGATCATGTCAGTAGACAGATACTGCTTAGTCATATCAAAACCACCACCACCGCTGTCATCACTGCCAGACTGACTAGCATTCTTGGTAGCATCGTTCTGAGTGCTACCCTTACTTGCTGCCTTCTGAGCAGGTGAGGGTGATCCTGCATCCTCAGGAACAGGAATCTGTTCCATACCAAGGAATCCTCTTACCTTGTTACGGATGATATGACCACCAGATCCAGGTTTACCATCCTTAGTTAGGTGCCAGAGGTCCCAACGTGCGCCATCACCACCCCATGCAGTAGGACCATAGTTATCATTGCGAGGCAGTTCTCCATCTTTACCAGATGCTGCCTCAGCATGTGTCATGATGTTCTTGACACTAATATCAGATTCTTTCCATCCACGTTTCTTAGCAACGTCAGCAATCTCTGCTGATAGGGAGTCAATTTGTTTACCAGAGGGCCATTGATAACTGCCAGGAGATCCTGCCATGGCAGCAACTGACATACCAATACCACTGCTATTTCTCAGATAGGTGTGTGCAACACCAGATCTCTGATCATATGGGTGAGCACGATAGATGCTACCGTCACCCTGAACGATAGAGTGATACTTACCTGACTGTTTGAAGTTACCACCACCAGCAGTCCAGTGGAGGAAGATCTTACCACCTGCTGCTTTCTTCGCCAGATCTTTTTGTGCCAGACGATTCTCTTCCTGAGAACCATCACGGCGTGGGTTCTGTGTACCAGATAGTTTACCACCCTTAGCAAAACCAGGTAGAGAATAACCACCCGCTTTTGCCTGCTGCATCCTCATTGAGGTCAGACCATTCTTACCACCAGTTGCAGGAGTATTGAATGGAACAACAAATGCATCACCACCAGCAGCACGTCTACCTACCCACTCAGTACCATGACCGATGAAAGATGTAGTTGCACCACCATCCAGTGATACAGGATACCCAGACATAGGACCAGAGATCCATCCACCCTTGGCATACTTACCCTTGACTCTACCACCAACTGCCTTACCTTCGGGCACTGGTTCTGTCTTCTCTTCACCACCGCCACCAAACAATCCCCCAATGATAGGGATCTTGCTCATGGCATTGTTACCTGTCTGACCGTATGACTTTCTCTCGCCAGTCTTTAATCTTTCAATTTGTTCCTTGATAGCATTCTCTTTACCCCACAGTTTGTCCCATGCATTGAGACCTGCCAGTTGCTCTTCAAGCGACTTGATAACTTCTTCTTTACCGTCCTCTTCTACCTGCTCATTAATATCTTCATCAGTAGCACCTAACTGATCATCAAACGCACCAGCAGCAGTAAACAGAGCAGCACCACCTAAGATAGTAAGTCCTGCTCCCATCAGACCCCTAGCTCTAAGGAATCCAATTAGACCCTTGACGACGCCAGTAACAGCGCCAAAGAACATCTTTGCGAATCCTACAATACCTTTGACAATGGCACCACTGCCACCCTTGCCCATCAGTTTGAATAACATACCCAAACCTAGTTTGGCGACAGCAGCAGGAGCAAATATCAGACCCAGTGCTGTTACAAATTTGAGGAGACCGAAGACACCTTGGAAACTGATAGGGTTCTCCATGAATTCAACAACACCATCAAGTCCCATGCCCACAAGGAACCCATAAGTATTAATAAACCATGTACCAATCGCCTTGATACCCTCTAAGAATTTTTTGATCTTCTTCGTATTCTCTGGTTTAGATAACCAGTCCATGAGGGAGTAGAGGATCATGGTTTTGAATACTGTACCAAATAGTCCTGCTAATCCTTTAAGGAAACCAAATGCACCAGCAGCAACCTTCTTAGATCTCTCTGCAAATACAGATTTCTTCGCTGCACCTTTCCTCTCTTGAAGATTCTCTGATTTCTTATCCCGTTCTAATCCTTTCTCTCTTGCTGCCTTATCTAATAGTTTCTTCTGTCGTTTCTTCTCATCAGCAATGTTATCTTCACGCTGATCTATCAGCGCCTGCTGTTGACTGAGGGTCTTAGAAAAGAACCCCTTCATACTTACATTCAGATCCTCTACGAGGATAGCAATACTATTAGTAGTCGCACCAAGACTATTGATTGCTTTGATGTTCTTAACAACCCCTGCTTCTGGTTGTGTAACAACTTTATCACCAATCTTAACAGTGATACCACCACCTTTGAAACTAGGTGGAGTTACATATTTGTATAGTCTTGCCTTTGTTTGTGCCATTTATCGTGTCAACAGAGGTGTCGCGGATGGTTTTGCCGTGGGTTTAGAACGATTGCCACCAGCAGGGGCAGGTTGAACCACAGGTTGAACAGCAACCATCACAGAATTTGTTTTGGGTGCTTTCTCACGTCTGGTCCTCTCCTGAGAGAGACTTTCTAGATTACTTATCTTAGTATTTAGTGCTGCTTCATCATTCTCTGTTGGTGCAGCAGTAGCACCCATGACCCTACCAGCAACATATCTGTCCTTTGCCTCTCCTTCCAGACCTTTCGCTTTTGCTTCTTTGAGTGCCTGCTGTTGAACCTTCCACTGTTCGTTAGTGAGTGCCTTGTCAGGACGCTGACCAGGTGCCAGAGCGCCTGGTGGGTTACCTGCTGGTTCATCTGCGTTCTGTAATGCACCTGCATATGCTCCACCATCTGCCACAGGACCGATGCCAGTAGTGCCAGGAGAAAGTTTAGGTGGATCAGTAGAGGCAGGACCAGGAGATCCACCAGTCTGAGCATCTGCAATATAACTACCAAGGATGTCACTCTTACCCGTAAAGAACTCCATGATCTTTGCAGTGGAAAGATATTCTTTGGTCATATCAAAACCACCACCTTGATCAGAACCACTACCACCATCAGTAGATCCTGTGTTGTTGCCTTGATCATCTGCACTTCCGTTGCCTTCACCTATCTGTCCAGGTTTTCCACCCAAACGAATGCCAGCAAACCATTCTGTACCACCGTATCTATTCCAGTGTGGACGATAGTGCCAACCTCTACTGGTATTGTGGTCATACTGATTCTTCAATCCATCATCAGCAGCAATACCAACGTGTGTGATTGCTCCCTTACCATATCTACCACCAGCATAGTCTCTCCATAGGATGACATCTCCCATTTTAATTTTAGACTTATTTCTTATCACCGTGCCCATGTCAGATCCACCAAAAGATGCAGCATAGTTTCTACCACTATATGCTGTGCCTTTTGGTGTGTCTAGGTCACCTTTCGATGTTCTCTTCTCGGCATCACTATGTCCTGCTGCTGCAAGTGCCGCTCGTGTGGTGAAAGCACACATGTCACTAACACCCCGCTTTCTCCCAATTATCTTTTTAGCACCTGCAATAATTGCTTCTCCACCAGAAGCGAATCCTTGGAGTCGATCTCTTCCATCTCCACTAAATTTTTCCTTGTATTCTGGATCCCCTGTTCCTACTTTGCGTGGTCTGACACCATCTTCGGGTATTTGACCACCCTTTGCCATAACAGGACCACCAGCGGCGAGTTGTGGTAGTTCTGGCGGTGTAATTTCCTCACCGTCATCATCCTTCGCAGCAGCATCTAGTGCCCCCATCCAAGCAGGATCACCGTCTGGATCTCTGATGATCTTTCTCTGTGCAAAGTCACCACCGATTAGTGCAGCAATAGGATCATCAATATCTTTCAGACCAGGTATTGCATACATCAGTTTGAGAAGTTGTTCACCAACCCACTCACCAGCAAAACCACCTGCCATACCAGTGATGAATCCAGGAACACCACCGAACGGGGCACCAATGGCAAAACCAGCGGAGTAACCTAACAGACCGCCCAGTGCCTTGATGATAGCGTTGATCGGTGACTCACCGAACACACCATAGTCTAACAGTGCTAACAGAGAAGCAACTATCTTATCAATACCACCGATCTTTGCATTCGCTTTCGCTGCTTTCAAGAACTCTCTCATGCTCTTGAAACCAGGGTTCTTAAATCCTGCTCTCAGAGCGCCACCAATGGCACCCTTGACCCGCTTCATCTTGTCGGGTGCTTCTACAAACTCTGCAATACCCTTTACAGTTTCATTCTTTTCAAGGGTAGGTTTGATGAACTCCTTGACCTTGGTAACAACCTTATCTTTCAGTGCTGCTGGATTCTTAGCAAGTTCTACAACGTCACCAATACTCTTGGCAGTGTTTTTACCCCAGTTCCAGATGCCCTGACCCATGCCCTTGACACCATTGATCAGTCCCTCACCCATGGATGTGAACCATTTATTGATGCCATTCACCTGCTTCATGGCGAAGCTACCCGCCATGTTTAGACCCTTGCCAGCAAGATCTACACCCTTACCACCAAGTTCAACAGCACCAGACCACAGGGACCCCAGTTTGGACAGGACACCCTTGTTAGTCGCTACTGCTTCCGTAGTCTCGGCAAGACCTTTCTTAGTTGCTGCCTCAGCAACTTCTGTTGTAACAGTCTTACTAGCAGTCTTAGATGCTGTTTTATCAAACCCATCAGGGATCCTAGGTTTGTTGAATTCCCTGAGACCATTGGTAGCAGTGTCCAGCAGTCCACTGAGACCAGCAACAGCAGCAGTGGATCTTCTACCTAATGATCTTTGAAGAGAAGCGAGACGCCTCATCCTCTTTAACTTTCTAATATCTTTCAGTCTCTGCTTGGATGTTCTACCATCCCTACCAATTCTTTGACCTTTCCTTGGTTTGCCACGTCCACATCCTGTTGCCTCTGCTATTTGTGTGGCACGACCAAGACTGGTCATCCACTTCACGTCGGAAAGGATCTTCCATGGCATCAGGATGCGTGATCCAATAAAGATCGAGGCGAGACCCGCTACAATCTTTAAGACACCGAAGAACTTATCTAAGGCACCTTCAATCATACCCTGATCAGGGTCATGACCGAATACATCAGTGATACCTTCGATAACCTTACCTAATCCCCATGATGTAAACATACGGGACAGGTTGAAGATCCCTTTGAAGAATCTGAGAAGCATCTCAATTTTCTTCTTGTTCTCTGGTTTAGATAACCAGTCCAGGACACCCAATGCCACAGGTATAGCAATGAGTGACGAGAGGGCACCTATGAGCAACGAAACAGGTTTCAGGAGTTTCTTTAACCACCCGAACCTACTCTTCTTTTCTTTCTTACCTAATTCCTCTCCTACTTTCTCTTCTTGCTTCTCGTTTAGGCTCTCTTGTTTTTCCTCTGCTCTCTTATCTTGCTCTCTACCTTTCTTCCTACCCAGCATATCCTGCTGAGCATCAATCATTTCGTTCTTATGCTCGTGCTCTTTCTCGTTTAACTCTTTCTCTCTTTCGTAAAAGGCAACCTGTGAGTCAGCGTATGTATCTACTAGCGTCTTAAATTCAGTTAACTGAACACCGATATTAGTGACAGCACCACCCAACCTATTGTGAGCGATAGTCATCGACTTGAACGCTTTACCTAGGTTGTCATTACCCAGACCTGCTGGTTTAATGTTTACATATTTTCTGAGTGTTGCTGCCATTATAGGAATGAACTGCCTTTGTTTTGTTTTGCACGTTCACGTTCCTCTTCTTGGAGGTATGCCAGAAGTAGGTTGACGTAAACGTCTCGCTCCCACGGCATCATATTCTCTAATTCGGTCAGACTATACTTGTGATGCTGCATTAATGCAAAGTTAGTCTTATACAGGTTCATAAGACTATCATGCATTAACGCTATGCGAAAAAACTCGCGAGTCCTTCAAGTACAATAGTATTTGTAACCTTTGTCTTCGGGTTCTCTACCTCAAACTCGTAAGTGAGTTTAGGCATCGTCTCGAAGAAGTTTTGGATGTTCTGGAACTGATCGTTGTTCATCTCACCAAGGAAATCCTTTGCTTCTTTCTTAGTGAAAGAGTCATAGATTTCATCTCCCTCATATACCTTATCGATACACTCGGCAGCGAGATCAAACACATCCTCAATGTCAGGATTGTCCTTCATATTCCTGTCAACAAATGCATCCAGTGCAGGATACTTCATCTCTACCTTGACTTCATCGTTGAGTTTAACGATCTTCTTATGATCCTTAGGTACAACGACTTCGACATCTTCTAGATTGATTTCTACATCAACCTGTGTCTCGCCATCATCTTGACAAGTCACTTTGAATTCACTAACTTCACCGACCGCTTTGGATCTGATCTTCAAGAACAGATATTCAATCTCAAAGGTAGCGAGTTGTTCAACGTTCTTGACGTTGGTACATGCTTTCAAGATAGTCTTGACGGCACGAATCATCTCCTTCTCGGATTGACTTTCCATAGCAAGGTAGAGAAGTTTCTCTTCCTTAACTAGAAATGGACGGTATGTGACCTTAGTTCCACTGCACGGCAGTTTACATTCATAGTCAGGTACACTGAGTTTTGGTAAAGGCATAACTATAAAATTACGATGTAATTATTTAGACAGGTTATCCGAGACTATACCTCTGTACGTCTGGATTACCCGAACCCTTGACGCGAGTCTTAACTTCGTCGAAGGTAAATGTGTTCTGTCTGGATCTTCTCTTCGCTTTCAATGTAGCAGGTGAGACTTGATCGAACCTATAACGCTCAAAGTAGAACTGAATATCCATTTGCAGCAGTCCAGTTTGCTCGTTATCGAAGTTCATAGTGCTGATGTTGACAGGGAATGCACCGAACAGTTTCCATACTGCTGTTGACTGCATAGGGTTCAACCCCCACTTATCTCTCCTGTCTGCTTTCAGTTTGAAGTTAGCACCGTGCTCCCACTTGACAATCTGGATGTCTGCCACATAGTCATCATAGAAGGCAACAGTGTTATCAGCATCTGATGCTGCACTATTTAACCATGTTTCAAAGAATGCCCTATGTTGCATATCTTTGGTCACCAGGAATGAGATAGTAATCTCAGAGTTTGTCTGTCCTGTGACAAACCTACGCATCATACCGAAGTTGTTTACCTCAGATGTGGTAAGTGCTCTACTAGGTGTAGTAACAGTGTTAGCAAAGTAGTTGATATTCTGAAAAGTTTCCCTAAGGCGGTTCTCCTTCTCATTCGCCCACAAGATCGGTGGTGGGTTCATGATGATCTGGAACAGATTACTAGTTGCAGGTGCCAGGGCATTGGTTGCAATTAGATCTCTGAATGTATTAAATCTGTTGGGACTTCCCACTACTGTCTACTCCAAATAATACTACTAGGAACGTCGAGATATCGACCCACCACATTCATAGTAAATTGCTCCAATGGGAGCGGAAACTTCATATCTCTCAGGTCAGTAGTTGACACTGATTTGATATTACTAGCGTTTGACATAAAGTATTTATGGTAGCAACGCCTAGGATATGATGTAGAACCCCCACCCCAAGACCTTGCTACTGACATTCTTGTAGTAGGTCTCAGATAATGTAGATTACCACCAGAGAACTGCAAGTTCTGCATGTCCACGTCAGTAATCAATACCATAGGATATTTATCATAATATGGTAAATTTTTAGTAGCAGCAGCATAATTGAAGAAGATGACATCCCCAGGTTTGAATCCTCGGTTATCTTCTAGTCCATAGAATACCTGTGAGCGATACCAGTCCTTAGACTTCTTGCTACCACCTGCTAATTCTTTTACATCGTTGAAGATGCTCATACCTTTAATTCGTGTTCGGTGAGTATCATAAAATGCATCATACGATCAGCACAGTATTCTCTTGCTGCCTTCCACTTCGCATCATTGACAGCATATGTCTTGACTTCGGTCAAGAACTTTTTCGTAACACGTTTCTGTTTTTTCGGCGGTACAGTCTGCCGTGCTGGTTTAACTTCAATGATAAACTTCTGTGTCTTGCCAGTTTTAGTTCGTGCTCTGACATAAAAGTCTGGAAAATACCGATGAGCACGGTTGTCAACAGGACTGATGTATGGAATGATGATTTCTTCACTGCCCCACTCCAATACGTTTTCGTTCTTGTCACACCATACCATGAATTTTCTTTCCCATAAACTTCTATAAATAATATTTGTGGGATCCCCCTTATACTTATGAGTGTTTGATGGTCTAAATTTTCCTGAATAACTCATGCCGAGAAAAGATAGTAAAAATAAAAATCGCCAAACCAACCCTAGCAATAGCGGTGGAGCGAGAAAGGGTGGTAGACTTATTTATCCGATGGAGACCCCTAGGGGTCCGAACAATGATGGATCTATCTCTTCTGGACGTAGATATCAACCTAAGACGGTTGATTATCTAAAATTGATGATCTTCGACTCAGAGAAGAATAATCCATATACTTATAGTGGTAGAGGTGGTGGTGCTAACTCTGGTAAGCAAGACCAGATTATGAAAACCGTATACCTATACCTGCCTCATGATTTGAATGAGACTTATAGCACCTCATACGACAAGGTTGCACTTGGACCCTTCGGAGATATGGTCGTCCAAGCAATGAAGTCGGGTGACATAGGTGCTATCACTCAGAACCTCCAAGATGGAGCACAATCGGCAAAACCTGAGATTGCATTCAGTGCTGTGTCTGGCATCTTCAACCAAGCGTCTCAGGCGTTCGGTTTAGATGGCAATATGAACAAGAACCAACTGTCAGCACTGGCAAAAGGACAAGTATTCAACCCATACGAAGAAACAGTATTCAAAGGTGTGAACTATCGTACTCACAACTTTACCTTTGATATGGCACCTCGTAATGCAAAGGAAGTTGAGAATATCCAGAAGATTGCAACAGTTCTGCGTGATGCAATGCTACCTGGTGTCAGTGGTGCCAAATCTCGTTGGTTGACTATTCCTAGATTCTTCAAAATTGAAGTTGTAAGGTATAGCGTCAAGAGATTTAACAAAAAGGGCAACAGTGGGAATTTATCAAAACCTGAGGTGTTGTCTAATCTGCTTACATACCCTGTCAACCTAGTGTTGACTAATATGCAGTTGAACTTCACTCCCTCAGGGCAGAATAGTTCTCTCAGAGACGCAGATTACTCTGGCATTGATTATGGTCCAGCGAGTTACAAAATGACTCTCACATTCGATGAGACTGCATTCGTTACTCGTGACATGTACAAGAACAAAAAATGAGTCATTATTTCGGATATCTACCTAATGTAATGGTTCGTGTTTCTTCTTTTAGAAGGAACAACGTAGAACCATATATTGCTGCGAAGAATATCTTCCGTAGAGTAAAGGTCAGGGAGAAGATCCAGGACAGCATTCTAGGGTTTGAGCAGTATTCTGTCGGCAACAATGAACGACCCGATCAGGTCGCAAATGAGTTGTACGGCGATCCTGAGTTAGATTGGGTGATTCTGCTGTGTAACAACATAATCAACATATACAACGAATGGCCCATGACGGAGCAAGAGTTGTATAAGTACGTTGAGAGCAGATATGCGAATGTGAACGAAATTCATCATTATGAGACCATGGAGATCAAAGATGATGATGGTACGATTCTCTTAGATGAGGGAAAGATCGTAAACTCAACATTTAGGTATTATCGCTCAGATGGCAGTTTAGTAGTTCCTTCGACTATCCCGATTAGCAACTGGGAGCACGAAAGAGCACTAAATGAGGAAAAATCGAATATCTGGGTTCTGAGAGATGCCTACGTAGAGGACTTTATCGATGAATTTGAGAGTTTGCTTGAATATGCACCTAACTCTGAATTAGGCGACGGTGAGAATATCAAGATGACTCCAAATGCTGTCGAAGAGATCTTCGTTGCTAAGAAAGTTGCATATCAGACTGAGGTCGGTCTTGCTGCTAGTATCGGATTTGCTGGACAACAAGAATTGGGCAATAGGGTCATTACAACCGAAACGTTGGATTCTGGTGCTACTGTGACGACTTCTACACAGCAAGGTGCATCACAGTCATCTAATCTTGTGAACTCTTCGGGTGTGGTTGCTGGAACAACCGATGCATCGAGCACACAGCAAGGTGGTGCTTCATCGAGCAGCAGCAGCAGTTCCAGTTCCTCCTCGTCTAGTTCAAGTAGCAGCAGTGGTTCCAGTTCCAGTGGTAGTTCCAGTGGTGGTGGATACTACGGCGGCGGATACTGATTCCTCCTTCTTTTTCTTGAAATAGAGTTTGTAGTACGTTTTCTTCATCTTATCGATGATGTCACGATCTTCCTCAAACCCCATATATTTCAAATGTTGATATGTGCCTTCCATCTCACTTATGAGAAGGAGGAGGTTTGTGGCGGTGACTTCACGACCGCCAGGATCATATTCTGATAGAGCAAAACCTCTTTTCAAAAGTACCCTCGCTCCTTTGCATAGGCGAGGGTTTCTTTTATGTCACCTATGTGCTTGGCACCAATAGCAACTTGTGGATAGGTTGCTCCTTTACCAAATTCTGCCTCAAACCCTCTCTGGTCGAAATGTTGGTTTAGTTTGTATTCGTGAAATTCAGCAGCAAGTGCTTCTAGCAATGACTTGATACGTTCACTCTCCTGATTGCCATTTGAGTATACTACGCATGTGTTGTCAATCATTAGGTCTTCCTCCGATAGCGTCCCACATTTGTTGTACCATGTCTACCTTAGGTGGGTCAGGCCATGGTGGTGATGGATTTGCACGATGTTTGTCGATTTGTTCCTGAGTAGGGATAGTAATCCTGAGAGGAGTTCCCTCTTCTTCAAACTCCTTATTCATATCAATATATGTTTGAGGAGTAATCTTCATCTTCTTAGGTTGGTGCATCTTCTGATATTGTTCAGCACCAAGGTTGTCTAGAAAGTCGTTAGTCACGTTGTCTCCAATCATCAGGTTTGTCTCTCTGGAACCAATCTCTAATATCTTCTGCGCTATCGAACCCCGTTCTGTAATTGGATGGGTCGGGGTCCCCTAGTCCCATCCTATTCATAAAATCATCCATAGATCCTTCTTGGATGTCTTGCGCTGCTTGACGCCTTGCTTTCTGTAACCAGTCCCTAGCGGTAGTATGTCGTTTCGCTAGTTTGTCCGCCCAGATCATATCATCTAATTTCACTTCTTCCTTGTTGGCGATCTTTTTACAGATAAATTCAAGTCGGAGTCGGTATTGAGTTGAGAGCATAGGTCACTCGCGTAGTTTTGTTTCCAGATCAGACATCTTATGGAATTCAAGATTAGCAATGTCTTGACGCTCACAGATGATATCAAGAATATCATCCATAATGATATCGTTATCAACGAGATCGTCAAGGTACGCATCTAGTGCTTCTTTGAGGTATCGTTTCCGATGCCATTCCTGTGAGTATGGTTTGTAGTTCATAATGATAGGGTTACTACAATGGTACTATACACGCATTCAGTCTGTATGTCAAATATTTATCAAAAACCCTGAGGGCAAAAAAATACCCCGAATTTTTTTCGGGGTTATTTTGAAACCAAAGGTCGTTTTTGGTCAGAACGCATGTCTGCGTAGTGTGTAGCATGGGACTCTCTTCTGTCTTGATCTCTCTGTCCAGTGACCATAGATCCAAACGTTTCCACGATAGTGTCCAGGTACATACCTTTTCTTTGTCACATACTTTGTACACATCCTAGGACGTGGACGGTGGTAGTGATGGTGGTGTTCGATATGATCATGATCGAAGGGTTCCCAGAACTCCTCCCAAGTCAGTGCTTGGGCAGGAGTTGCTAGTGAGAGTGCTGCCAGGGCAGCGAGAGTCAATTTAATCATCAGTCCTCAGCAAGTTTAGCGAAGTATGAGAGGTCAGGGTCCTCTTCTTCCTTGATTGATTCTACACCGCTACCGAACCCACTGTTGAAGTCAGGGGTCGCTGCTTTAACTGTCTCCTCCACGTTGAACACTGGTTCTTGCAGTTCTTCTTCCTGTGCAACCTGAGCAGCACGGTTAGTCTTGCCAAGGACAAGGTTCAAACGTGCTTCAAGGTCAGTATAGGACTTGAAGTTCTTAGGATCAGTGAAGTCAGCAAGGGAGTATTGCTGGTTGTAGATCTCTTCCAGTTCACTGTCTTCCTTGTCACCAAGGGTTCCCTGAGCAGCGAACTCAGAACGATCATAGTTCCAGTAACCGTCTTGCTTGACGATCTTCAACTTGAAGTCAGCACCTTCCCAGAAGCAGAAGGGATTGATAGGAGTCTCATCAGCAAACTGAGGCTTCATTGCCTCCACAATCTTATCATGGATCTTCTTGCCATACTTGTAGAGGAAGACACGTCCTTCATTCTCAGGGTGAAGGGGATCCTTCACAACATAGATGTTGGAGTAGTATGACAGTTTACGTTTCTGTTTACGAGCAACTTCCTTATCAGAATCAAGACCGCTGTTCCACAGAACGCGATTCAGATCACCGACAGGATCCTTCTGACCGAGGGTCGTCAGGGAGTTCTCGATGTACCAACCACCAGTGCCTTGGAAGGCATGGGACCACACCTGTGCCCAGGGCAGATCCTCACCAGTAGGGGCAGGCAGGAATCGGATGACAGCATAACCGTTACCTGCTTTGTCAACCTCTGGTTTCCAGAGGCGCTCGTCAGGACCATTGCCTGATCCTTTGCTCATCTTGTCCAGTTCCTTAGTCAGAGCGGCGATGGAACCACTGGACTTTTTGAGTGATGCGAATGACATGGATTGTATTCTCCGTATTGTTGTATTTGGTCTGTGTGTCAGCAGACCCGAAGGTATGATGACACATTATTTAGCAGTTGTCAAGAAAGGATTCTTGAAACCGCTGCCTTAATTTCAGGGATCTTTGACGTAAGCGTGTCGATGTGTGACACGTTGAAGGACAGCGTGATGTTAGAGGACGTGCTGATGTTGAAAGGCACTACCTCTTGTTGAACATCGACAACCTCTTCTACATCTTCACAGATAAGATCTTCTAGACTGTTGTTCGTTGCCTCGTCAATGGTGTCAAACTTACCATTGGTTTGGATGTTAGCAAGGGCATCGTCATAGTAGTTCTTGAACGTCACACGCCAGGACTTAAAGTCTTGGAGTTCTTGACATACGATCCACTGATCCCAACGTGAAGTGTTCTTTGCTTCGTCATAGAACTTCTCACGAATGGATCGCTTGATGGAACTGTAATCTTGTGTGTTAGTTACACTAGGGAATAGAGCACCAAAATCCACATCCCAATTAAGGTAGTCAGCAGTAGCGCGATCACGACGCTTGGCGTTCTTAGTAAGTGCCTGAACGACCGCTGTCTCATAGTGCTTTGCGAAGTCGCCAAAGTATCCAGGATATTTAGCATACATTGCCTTCTTAGAGAGGCGGACGTATCGTTTTGTATTCTTTTTTGCTTTTCGTCTGAGTTTCATTGTATTAGATCAGGATGGACGGGTTGGTCCGCTGCTTCCGTTCGTGACCAAGAATATTATGGCATAAAAAAGGAGGGTCGTCAACCCTCCGCTTGCAACTCCCTTTTCCACCCGATCAACTTGTCTTCCATGACTTGAAGGATCTGTAACAGGTTACCGTCTCCTCCTGTATAGAGGTTAGATACTAGGTCGATTCGATCCTTCATCTCTTGCACCTCAGACTCAGTGTCCTCTTCCTCTGCCACATAGTTTGCCATCATCTCTAAGCGAGAGTAGAAAACTTTCTGTTTGGCAATGAGTTCTAGTGTCTTGTTGATGTGTTCGATCTTCTGACCGTTGTCAAATCCCTCAAACTCTGAGGACATTTTGAGCAGATCTGTGTATGTACTTTGTAGATCGTTCAGTTCTTCTTGAACGATTTCTGACTTGAAGAAGTCGTCAGTCATAATTTACCTCCTACTACTGCGCTCCCAACAACTCGTGTGTATAGGTGTAGTGTACCTTCTTGCTCACATTTTAGATGCCAGCGAGACATTTCTAAGACACCTTCATAGGTGCCACCAGTCAGGAACTCTTTCCCTCCTGCTAATACACTAGTGAATAGACCAAACCTAGTCTCCTTGATGTAGAAAGCATCATCGATTACTTCTACATCAGATGGGAAGGACTCCACGACTGGTTCGTTTGATGCAGTTGAGTTGTTGAGCATTTGCTTTGATTTTATCTTTGAGTGGTTTACTGATGAGTTTGCTTACCATTTCAACTTCGATCTCATACTCTTCACACACCGCTGCTACTGCTTCGATGTAGTTGATGAGACCATTATTATTTTGAACAGTATGTTCAACGAGTGCGCTGAACTTGTTCTGTGTCATGAAATTCTCTTCTAGTTCTTTCATGCTGCGATCCTCTCGTGAGAGTACCGATAGTCCTTGATCCATTGGCAAAGCGTGTCAACATAAGGAATCTTATCATACTTTTCAACCACTTGGGTCTGACCATCCTCCGCAACAGAAAGTGTCACAAGTTTCTTGACCTCAACACCAGTGCGTTCATAGTACATGTAAGCATACGCTGCTTCCTGTACGAAATACTTGTGCAACCACTCTTCCTTCTTCAAGGTGCCAGTGGTCTTGAAGTCTATGATAGCAAGCTCGCCATCAAACTCAGCAATACAATCAACACGCCCAGCAAGGCATAGATCGTCAGAATAAAGAGGGGCTTCAAGACAGTGAATGTTATCAATACGATCAAGAGTCTTACGAGCAAACCCAAAAAGGTACGAGGGAAGACCCTTGCTCTCCTTAACTTTTTCCAAGTTACCCTTGAAGTATTCTTCGACGATTCCATGAAACTTAGTACCTCTCCATGATGATGAACGACGGATGCGCTCCGCCTCGGTCCAACCGACTCTCTTCTCCCACTTGTGGATACCCTCAATGGATTTGTGTCCAGTGACAGTAGTCACAGAGGGATACCAGTTGCCGTTGGGTGCTTGATAGAAGCGACCCTTCGGGGTGGTCCTGCTTTCGAGTTCTGTGATCTCTTTTGCAGGACCCACATGATTAAATGATTTCATTAATTAAATCCGAGGTTGTTCTTACTGATAAGATACTCTCGCACCAGACCAGATCTTACAATATCTTCAATACCAAACTCAACACATTCAAATGATGGCATAGTTTGAAGGATCTTCATGAAGTCTAGCACCCCAGTACGCTCATTAGATTTAATAAGGTCGGACTGAGAGTAGTCACCAGAGAAGATAATCTTGGCATCCTCACCAGTACGAGTGATGATGGAGTCAAGTTCGTGGAAGTTCAAGTTAGAGAACTCATCTACAATTATAATACACTTGTCAAGGGTGACGCCACGGATAAATGATGTGGACCAGAACGATACAGTCTCTTGTGCTCTCAAATTATCGTAGAGCATCTCAAAACTATTATCATCAGGCATAGTGAACATGTATTTAACCATGTTCTTGTAAGGAATCTGATACAGATTACTCTTATCTTCATGGTCACCAGGCAGGAACCCGATCTCTCTGGTAGGCACCAGCGAACGGACCATGTAGATCTTCTCGTATGGTGACTCAGGATCAAGCACTTGTTGCATAGCAAGGTAGAGACTGATGAAAGTCTTACCTGTACCAGCAGACCCGTGCAGAACCAGGTTCTTGCCCTCGGCGTACGCCTCAAAGACCTTCTCCTGATTAGCAGTCAAAGGTTCGATAGTTTTGAGGTGATCAAGATTGATCGGTTTCTTCCGTCGCATTTGTTTGGCTGTCATACCTTTCATGTTCGGGGTTTTACGCTTACGGGGGGCAGGCATATCAGGTGTAGTTACTAAGGTTTGCTCGGGGATGTTCAGATTGGATCTTCTGCATTACCTCTTTGAATCCATCTGACTGTTTAGGTTTGCCGTAGGTAGTACCTGCGACTCCTGCTTGCCAATCTTTATCCCAATCAGGGTTGGCATCTCTCCACTCAGTGTATTCTTTCATGGTCTTAACGAAAGTTTGCTTCTCGCCAGTGACCTTATTTATTACGGAATATGTAGGCATGTCATTTCCTCTTGTAATTCTGGGGTAGTGCATGTGCTGACGTGATCTTAGCAGAGGGCATTGATGCCTCAAAGAGTTTCTTTGCCTCGTTCTGACTCGCTGCGTCAACATGTTTGTAATGATATCTATTGCCCGTTGAGGGCAGTCGATACGTAATCATATAGGGATACTGTTTCATCATGGTATTAGAAGTGCAGATTGATAGCAAGGATCGTCATCATCAGGACAGTCACAGTCATTCTTGCACCAGTCCAGTGCCTCAGAGACAGTAGGGAACTGACAAATGAAATGCTTCTTACATAGTTCAGCGATTTCCATGTGTTCTTTCTGTGTACCATTAGCAGTACGCAGATTTATATAATGGATCCATGACCTGAGATTTCCTGTCATGTATAATTTTGTCCCTACGGATAGGGGAAGCACAAAACGAGCACATTCCTTTGCCACACCAGCATCGAGCATGTCCTGATATAGTTTCATACCATGCTGAAAGTGATCCTGCATGAGGATCTCAAACTTCTGAACCACAAAAGGATCCAGGTCATCAATACTATTCTGTCTGTTCTTGTTGTCTTGACGACGGAGTTCAGGCAGAGTGATATCACCGAAGGCAGATGAGTCTGCATACCGTTGAGAAAACTCTTGGAAGCAGAAGGATCTGTGCCTCAGGATTTGAGCTGCCAGTCCTCTGGTAGTAGAGATTTCTAGGGTCATTGTTGCTTGCTCAAACACAGACCAGTGTCCATGCTTGATGCAATACTTCAACAGACCAGCAACCTTAGGGTTGTCCTGGTTGTTTGGATTCGATACACGAGCGATGTACCCGATAGTCTTTTCTGCGTCAGGAGTTACACTGACCAGACATACTTGTGGTTTGTGTGTCATTGTCTAATTAGTAATCTAGCGAGTAAATATAATGCCAGTGACTGCACATATCCTATCACAGGCAATCCAAAAAGGGAAGGCATAGCAATATTCCATGCTGCCCAGACAAGAAATGGAGCAACAATAACTCCTCCAAGGAATCCTAGTGCTCCTAATGCCATCAACTTAGTGTCTGCATCAGTGAAGGGTTCATCTTCACTGGGTTTCTTGATGTTGAATGTATACATAGAATTCTTCATCGACTCTTCTTCTTTGCCTCCTGCTTAGGTGGTGGATTACCCCACAGTTTAGGGTTAACTCGACCTTCTGTCTGTGTCATGTTTACAAAGTCATACTTGTACTGGTCCCAGTAGTGATCAAAGATCTCTACTCGGTTACGACCAATCACAATATCAAAATGAGTAGTACCATCTTGCAGGTACTCGATCAGGTATGCCGTGTACGGGAGGGACCTGTCCTGCGCTAGCGTAGGATCGCAGTCTGTATGTATTACTTTCAAGCGCGACCACCCCACTGGATCTCAGGGAATGCCTCAGATACAGTTGCTTTGGTTACCTTGTACCTCTTACCAAGTTGCTTGTCCTTTGCCTTGATGATTACTTCTGCTTCATCAGGGTGCAGACCTTCTAGCAACTGGATGAACATCTGCTCACGCTTCATTGGTTTGAGGTCAGACCCACCCTTGAAGAAGTGGTGGAGCAGTCGTGCCTCATGTTCCAGGTGAGTGTGCTCTGTACCAGCAGGTGCCTCGTTCTTGTTGAAGGGAGGACTACCCTCGGGCATCAAGGATACGATGGAATCATCGTAGTTGATGATGAACACCATCCTCAGTGCAGGAGTGTTGTGTTGTTGAAGAATTTTGATCTTCTCTGCCTTTGTCTTGGCGTTGTGTGCCTTTTGTAGGACTTCGGAGATAAGCAATTTCATTTCAAAAATCAGTAATGTGGTCGAGCATCTCGTTCAATTCATGACGAGCAAAGTAGACATACAGTTGCCCCCGTCCAGGGGTCTCAGTAGTTTCAAATGTATTTATGATGTTCTGGTTAACCTCCTGTGGAATACACTCAAAGTCTATCAGTTTACGGTTCCGTTCGTAGTTGAGAGATGTTACCTCATCACAGAACTGTTCGGGTGCCATGTCAACCCATCGTGCAAGTTTAACCTTAGACAATGGACGTTGCCTCTTACCTGATACGAATGTGTCATCGTCAGACAAGTAGTTAGGGATACCATCACCCCTGTCACCCTTGATGATGTGTTCAAGAAGATACTGTTTAGGATCTTCGCACATCACGAACTTCTTTTGGATAGGGTTGTACTGTGATACGAACTTGTACCTTTGTAGTTGTTGGAAGTCCTTATCTCCTGAGAGAACAAGAACTTTCTGTGGTGGTTGCATGTTGTTCTGCAACCTGATGTTTCTATACGCTTGGTCCTTAACAAGACAGGCAATCAAATCGTCTGCCTCTGCTCCATCTACTTCAATAACTTTGTAAGGAAGGTTCTCTCTGATCTCATCACGGATGTGATTCAAGACCTCAAAAATCTCGTTCCAATCTAGTGAAGACTTCTCACGATCTTTCTTTCGTGTGCCTTTGTAGTATGGGAAAGCAGCGCGTCGCCAGTAGTTCTTACTGTCATAACAAAGGACCAGTTCACCATAGTCTTTATAGAACTTACTACGATAGTGTCGCAGTGAGTTCAAGACCATGTGACGAACCAGTCCTTTGCTGATGATGCTGTTGGTGCTTGTCAAGGAAACCATCAGGTTGCTGATGCAAACCTGATTCATATCAACAAGGATCATTCGACCTCAATCGTCTTCGTCATACATCATATCATCTTCATCGTCGATGTGCAAGTAAATCAGGGGTTCGTTAGTTAGTTCCCCATTCTCGTACATCTCAGGGTGCATCACGACTTTCGCATAGTCTGCTCGGTCTACCCAGATGTCAAATACATGCTTCAAATTCCAGGACATAATAAATCCTAGAATGAAACTCCCGACCGTGAGGAAGAAAGCGATGTAAAGAAATGATGTTTCTGCCATGGCATTCTCCTTTGTTGTGACCCAAAACTATTTAGTGAGTCTTTTTTTGTTCTTGCTACCAGGTTTGCGACCTGGTTTCCTTTCTGCATGGTATTTCCATGCATCGTCAAGGATACCATAGAGATAATCTTTGATTTTCCTTGCTTTTGGTTTGGGAATGTGACCATATGCTTCTCTTAGCATCTTGTCACCGCCCTTGATATATCCTTCCAACTCCATAACAACAAAGTTCAAGTTGGCAGCAGTGGAACTCTCGATGAAGAGGTCAACATCTCGTCGTGTCCACTTATTAGTTTTCAAATAGGGATACATCCTGAACAAGAACTTCTGTTCTTGCATAGCAAGGTCAATAGATTTCTCTACCAACTCATATAGTTCTTGTTCGTTGCAGTTGCTCATCAGATAAAAGAATTTTCACGAAGGTATTTAATAGACTCGGTGCAACCACCGATTCTACTTCCATTGATCAACACCTGAGGGAAGGTCGCACGTTGTCCGAACTCCTCCTTGAATTGTGTTCTAGTGAACTGCTGATCTAGGACGTACTCAGTATACGACCAACCACGCATTCTGTAAACCTCTTTAATTTTGGTACAGTATGGGCACCCAGGACGGGTGTAGATAATTGTACCACCAGGATTCTTTGACATAATAATTTATGGTAATAAAAAGGAGCGAGTATTATGAGAACTCACTCCTATGTATATTTACAATATTGTGAAGTTATGAATGAATCAAACGCGCACCTCTATTGATGCTTATGATTAAATCAGAAGCTGTACTTAACGCCCAACTTACCGCCATAACCACGGTCGATGTCATCAGAACCGCTACCAACGAAGGAGACTTCACCATATGCACCCAGTGCATCGGTCAGGGCAACGCCCACGCCTGCCTTACCAGAAGGAACAGTATCGGTATCAGCACCGTCAGGAGCGAGGTAGGTAGCACCACCTTGCACGTAGTATGAAGCGGACTCACCAATAGCGCCTTCGTAACCCACATGGAAATCTGTGGCAGCACCATTGTAATCAGCGCCAGTCCAACCAGCATTCGTTTCTACATTCACGTATGGTCCTGCGAAAGCAGCGCCAGCGGAGAGGGAAGCAACTGCGGTAGCAGCGAAGAGAGACTTGATCATAATTGTTTTAACCTGTTGTTTGTTTTACTCATGGAGTTTAACCCATGGATGATAGGAGACTCGACATGTCTCCGTCGTTAATATATTACAGTACGTAAAGATTTCGTACCTCGTATATATAACATCAGAAGTCAGTTTTTGCAAGACCTTGTGACAGTTGTGTCAGCAGATCGAAACAGTTCCTTTCCTTCCGACCTGATTAGTATAGGGCATACCCTGAGATCTGTCAAGCGTCTTTCCCAATCGCGTTACGAACTGCCTTGATCTGATCTGGTGTGGGTTCCTGATCCAGCACGATAGGTTCTGTTGGCATGTCAGGAGCGACCTCTTCAAGACCCTCCACCGCCAGGGGAACGTCCTCCATGATACTTGGGTCATCATTGAGACGATCCATCTCTCCCATCCACCCGTAGTGATACTTTCTCCATTGTTTAAGCATCCTCTTGCGTCCCTTCTCATCGTCAGGATACTTACGCAAGATCTTTTGTAGACCTGTCAACTTCTTGACTCCATCTACAATACGACGGTCTGTATTACGAGACCGCCCTTCGTTATCACCGAAACCCTTCATTCAACCTCCTCAATAATGATTCTGAATTTAACACGGTCCAACTTTCTGTCTGATTGACAGAGGAACCATAGGTTTGAGTCCCTGTTATGAGACTCTTGATAGAATACTTCCTTGGGTGAGTAAGTATCATCATATCTGTCGCCATCTTCGTTGCCGACAGTCTTTGCAATAAGTCTATCAGGAATCCTGTGACCTGCATTCCTATCCCTAGGATAGTAGGGAGTTGTGGCACCAAGTGCATCAGCATTCTGATACTCATCCTTCTGACGTTGCTTAGGTGGCCATACAAAATCAAAGTGTTGACCTTTGGCGTATGCTACACCCCTATTCAGAACGTCAAAGCATTCGACAGCACATGCCCAGTATATAGCATTTGCATAGTGGGGTGTGCCTGCTCCCTTATGACTGCCCATTACAGTGTAAGGCCAGAACGCCATACGTATCTTACCAGAAGATCCCTCTTCTGTAACCTTTTTTTCATCATCAATGTCACCAAGGGTGAAGTCATGCATGAATGACATCTTACTGTACTGTCCATCAGAAGTAACAGTGTCACCCAGAGGGAAATCAGTGCTGCTATTAGCGTTTATACCTTTTGCATAATACTCATCGAAGTCTGCGATCTGATCTTGGAAGAAGTTTCCATACTCTGCCGCATCATCAGTCGCGAATTGAGATTCAAATTGTGCAAACCATGCCACAAATCCATTCGTGTTGGACATGTGAACGTAATCTCTTAGTGCTTGATTGTCCATCGATGGTTTACAGATGAGTCCTCTACCATGCTCAAACAAACCATTGTAGAAGATGCCGCGGCCATTCCTTACGTTTGGTTTGCCTGTGAAAGATCCATCAGGATCAATGTTACTACTCATGATGTGACTGTTCCTGCTGTTACCACCACCCTCATAGAATCCTTCGTCAGGAAGATAATCCTTGAACTCACTGCCACCATAGTATGTGTCATTCCACTCGGCGTCTTGTCCATTAGCATTGTTAGTATCGACCTGTCCGTTGTCCCATATCGTGACCTTCGGAGTCCACTGCTTAGACTTCTTATCCCACAAACGGATAGACATCTTCTTGATGCGTCCACCTGTTGAGATGTTACCTAGACCAACCTGATTACCAACCCTAGGGAAGTCAGATACAACCTCACTCCTAGACTCTGCCTCAGCAGTGATAGGCATTGTGCCAACATCCAAGTTCCATGGTTTCTCAAAGACTTCTTCATCTCTATCAAAGAGAATGAATCCAAGAGAGGCAAGACCTGAGCGTGGACCACGCTTGATCTCTTCTATCTTCCATTTGATCTTGTCACCCTTAGACACAGAGAAGTCACCGAAGTTGTAACCAATCTGTGGCCATACTCCAATGTAACCCTGCCAGTTAATAAATTCACTACCGTTCTTACTCAGGGTGAATCTAATCTTCATCTCTTCAACCTCAGGTGCCCTGATCATGGCACCGAAAGCACGAAGACTGAGATTAGCAGAGCGTTGTGCTGTTAGTGTCTGCTTCCTATTGATAGTAGAAGTATACTCACCTCTACACTTACCAGACTTAGCACGACTCTCCTTATTACTACTGTTAGGTGAAGTCCTAGGACCACACTCAGACCGAATGAAGAAAGAATCACGGAAGATACCATTGAACAGAGGTTCCTGACATGCTTCGCGAACAATAATAGGAATCAATGTGGGTTCAGGAGAAGGACGATCAAATACATAGCACTCAATACCCTCGTACTCCCACTCAGAAGCAGGCATACCGATCCTGTATGTCAGTTTGAAGTCATCGTAGTCCTCGTCACTACCACTGCCGTCAAGATCTTCCCACCACTGCTCGTGGTTACCCTTGTACTGAACCTTATTCCTATTGTCATTGTTCATCCTCTGGTTAGAGAAGAACACATGATTGTCCTCCCTTGACAGACTGGAATGATAATGATTGCCAGACTTAGACATACTGACAGACTGATTGTCACTAGCACCACGGTCACCACCATCAGGTAGCAGGAAGAATACAATCTCCTTACCTTTGTACTGTCTCAATGTATCGACAGGGATCTCATACTGTGTAACAGGGATGTCCCTGGTGGTGTTTGCCTCAATGATTCTGTTCCAGTAGATCTGACTACCATCTTCATCAGTAATAGCAACACCCCAAGAGTTCTTGTACCCTGCACTACCTTTCTTCACTTTATATGAGATGGTAAATGGAGTATCAGGATCAGATGGGATCTTGTATGACTTCCTCTGAGGATGATATCTAGGAGGTGTCTCTACTCTCGCCTGTTTAATAACAGAATACTTATGATTATCTTTCGGGTTGTATCCACCACTCGCTTGACCGATATCGATAGTGGCATTGTTACTACTGTCACTGTCTCCAAGTGAGAGAGTATAGTTGCCATTCTTTCTGACCATGTTACCAGATCTACCCTGGTAGTTGACACTAACAGTCTGACCACCAGTGACATTGACCATCATGGATCCAGATCCTTTCTCACTGTCACGGATAACAGTCTGACCTTGGACAGTAATCCTTTCAAAGGGTCTTCCATCGTCTGCTCTACTATCATCCCAGTCAATCTTCACTGGAACACGACCACTACCAGTACCAGTACAGACCAAGTTACCACTAGAATCAAACTGAACATCTAGTTCAGAGTGGTTACCATTAAAGTAACGATAAAGTTCTTGGACCTCTTCGCCTTGCATCAAACGTCCACTGGACTTGTCTTTGTTAGCAAAAACATTTCCCAGGATGACAGCATCACCATACCCACCAGCATTGATGTTCGCTCTCTCACCAGCACCCTTGCTATCAGGAGTACCAGGGTTGATGGTCAAGAAAGTATCTTTCAGAGTGGGTGAGTAGAACCTATACAAGGGCACTGTGCCACGCTCTCTGTTCTTGTAGATATAGAAAGCAGGTTCACCATCGTTGGATGTAGTGTACCCAGGCATGTCAGGGTTAGCAGTCAGACCATACCTATGGTCAGCAGCAGTACCAGAACCACCAATGACTTGCAGTTTTACAGTAGTGTCTCTCAGTCCAGCATTGAATGTATAGTCAACGCTAGTTCCAATGGCAGGCAAACTACCACTGAACGATTCAATCCACCAGCGACTATCTTTGTCGTTGCCACCATCAGGTACAGGTTCGATCTTAAATGTCACACTTGCACCACCCAGTGAAGTGGTCTTAGTAATAGTATTGTTGTTACTAAAATACTTTGAACCTGCTACACAGAATACTTTCTTACCGTTGTAGTTACCAGCAACGTCTGTTGTAACCACACGAAGATTGTGCTTGACAAATGAACCACTACCACTACCCAAGTCATCTGCCAAAGGAATAAGCACCACGTTCTTAGCGTTACCAGTCAAAGTGTATTCGTAAATAGGAATACGTTCTGGATGACAGTTGGCAACACAAATTTTCTTGGTGACTGAGTTCTGACCACGGAAGTAGAACGTGTCACAAGATACTGGTGGAGATCTATATGTACCAGTTGCATATGGTTTGAACAAGCAACTCAGATACTCCTTGACACATGGTTCAATAGGAGGTTCTGGACCATCAGGCGGCTCGCCTCTATCACAGGTGAGAATCTCACCCTTACGACGACCAGAAACAAATCTATACTTGTCAGTTTCCTTAGGATAATTATGTCTTACAACAGTCTTATTGATCAGACCGATCTCTACATCGTTACAGTCAGGACCCTGTGGCAAGTTAGGACCATCAAACGGTGGACCTGGTGGCACGATAGGACCGAAGTCACTACCACAAATAGGTAGATCAGGGAACAGTTGACACAACCAATCCCATGGTCTCGGATCGGGGAAGAGAGGGATGGTAGGAGGAAGATCAGGATCACCAGGATCAGGATCTGCTTCGGGTACAATTTCAGGGTAGCAACGATCAACAATCTGTCTGATGATCTCACCAGGACGAGACTCTGGGGGAGGTTCAGGATCTCCTCTCCTAGGACGTGGATAGTATGGACCAGGATCAGGTAACAACGGATCCCCAATAGGACCGTAGCAGTTGTCAACCAGTTGCCTGATTACTTCTGACCCATTAGGAGGGACAGGAGGTAGTTCAACCTGTGGTCTAGGTTTGGGACGATACGGACCAGGATCAGGTTTTAATGTTGGAGTGTTCGGACCATAGCAGTTATCAACAATGGTACGAACAAGATCACCAGGTTGTGCTGGTGGTGGTGTGATGACGACACCGACCCTAGGTCTGCGATAGGTGACCCCAGGAGAGTCGGGAGTGTCAGGGGTGACCACACGGGGTGGTTCACCAGGTATATAACAATTACCTACTGTGATACGGATAGCATCAGCAGCAGTGGGTGTCGGCGGTGGATCAGTGATCGTCTGCCTAGGTTTAGGGTAGTTAGGATTACCACCTACCGTAGGCAGAGGAGACTCTGGACCATAACAGTTACCAACAGTCAGACGAACTTGCTGCCCAGGTTCAGGCGGGACAGGAGGTGTCAGGACCCCCTGTCTCGGTTTGATATACAAAGTCGCAGCACTCGTTGTACGCTCAGGGAGCGATGGAGGGAACGACGTATAACAAGGATTACCAGCAACCATGTATCACTTTACTTTACGATGTATTTATTCTCTTCCAACCACTCCCTTGTCATGGGTGTAGGTGGATAGGTTTCCCACATCCTACCACGCGCACATGTTTCTAGTGCTGCCTGAGTGACACCAGGTGTCTTGCCTGCCCACGTTGCTTCTTTCTCCCATGGCCATGCATGTTCAGGGTAGGTTGCTTCAACCATGTCCTGCCACAACTGAGGGATGCTTTCTTCTGGTTTGATGATAGCAATCATGCTGTTGTTAATGGTGCCTGCCATGCAGTCTTGTGCAGCGTGCCATCCTTCATGACGCATGACACTCATGAGTACATGTGGACGATGCATGAACGATCTGTTCAAGAACATGTTGTTACTCACAGTATGGTAGATACCACGGTGACCAACAGGAAAATACTTCTGGTCTGCGATGAATACCTTACTACCAACACGGTTCAATGATGACACCATCATGTTGAACTCTGTTGAGAGGTGAGTAAATCTTTCTGGGTCTGGATAATTACTGGATACATCCAGCAGAGAGACTACTTCATCCACACCGTCAGTACATTCTCCTAGGAGCATACATCCTTGTGCATGTGGAGTGAAGTAATCATCTTCTTGGATTGGGTCTGAAAGGGCAGGCAGGACACCCACCCCCACAGCAACCGCAGTTGTTGCAATTAGTTTCCACATAAAAAAAGGGGTCGTTAGACCCCCAGAGTATAGCATACATAACTGATACTGACCAGTAGTATAGCGGCGACGATATAAACCTATTTAGGCAAAAAATACCCCGAATTTTTTTTCGGGGTATCTGTAAACTTAAAGGGCATTTCCCCTAGGCAGAACCTCTTCTGGGAATACGAACGACTCATGAGGTTGATCAACTGGTGCCAACCATGCACGTAGTCCTTCGTTCAGAAGGATGTTCTTAGTGTAGAACGTTTCAAACTCAGGATCTTCTGCTGCTCTAATCTCTTGACTTACAAAATCATAGGCACGAAGATTAAGAGCAAGACCAATGATACCAATGGAGGAAGTCCACAGACCCATGACAGGAACAAATAGCATAAAGAAATGCAACCACCTCTTGTTACTAAATGCCACACCAAAGATTTGTGACCAGAAACGGTTCGCAGTAACCATACTATAAGTTTCCTCTTCTTGCGTCGAATCGAATGCCTTGAAAGTGTTTGCTTGTTCACCGTCCTGGTACAAAGTATTCTCTACTGTAACACCATGGATTGCAGAAAGCAATGCACCACCAAGGATACCTGCTACACCCATCATATGAAATGGATTTAGCGTCCAGTTGTGGAATCCTTGGAGGAAAAGAAGGAAGCGAAAAATAGCGGCGACCCCGAACGATGGCGCGAAGAACCAGGACGACTGTCCCAAAGGATATATGAGAAAGACGCTAACAAAAACAGCGATAGGACCAGAGAAAGCAATAGCATTGTAAGGACGGATACCGATGAGACGTGCCAGTTCAAACTGGCGAAGCATGAAACCTATTAGTGCGAAGGCACCGTGGAGAGCAACAAAGGACCAAAGCCCTCCAAGTTGACACCACCTGATGAAACTGCCCTGAGCTTCTGGACCCCAAAGTAGAAGAAGAGAATGACCCATAGCATCAGCAGGCGTCGAGACAGCCGCTGTAAGAAAGTTAGCACCTTCAAGATAGGAAGTAGCAAGACCATGGGTGTACCAACTCGTGACAAAAGTTGTGCCAGTAAGCCAACCACCAATGGCAAGATAAGCAGTGGGAAAAAGTAATAGTCCAGACCAACCCACAAAAACAAAGCGATCTCGTTTAAGCCAGTCATCAAGGACATCGAACCACCCCCGTTGTACAGGTTGTAGCGATGAAGCGACCATTTAACATAATCCTTTTACTAAACTTTACATGTGAAGCGAAAAAAATAGGACCCCGTAGGGTCCTGTATAAAATTGTACCTAAGTATCAACCGATGCTAGGTGCCAGGAGTGCCACAGGAGTGGACTCAGCAGCAGCGAGGTCGAGAGGGAAGTTGTGAGCATTACGCTCGTGCATTACTTCCATACCGAGGTTAGCACGGTTCAGAACGTCTGCCCATGTAGGAAGAACGTGACCATTGTTGTCCAAGATGGACTGGTTGAAGTTGAAACCGTTCAGGTTGAATGCCATGGTGCTAACACCAAGGGCGGTGAACCAGATACCAACCACAGGCCATGCAGCAAGGAAGAAGTGAAGACTTCTGCTGTTGTTGAAGGATGCGTATTGGAAAATCAGGCGACCGAAGTATCCATGTGCGGCGACGATGTTATAAGTCTCTTCTTCTTGTCCAAACTTATAACCGTAGTTTTGACTCTCTGTCTCAGTTGTTTCACGGACGAGTGAGGAAGTAACCAAACTTCCATGCATAGCAGAGAAAAGAGATCCACCGAATACCCCAGCAACACCGAGCATGTGGAACGGGTGCATAAGGATATTGTGTTCTGCTTGGAATACAAGCATGAAGTTAAAAGTACCAGA
>Ga0163109_10000379_pt1 | contig 36182 bp, 25 predicted proteins | sample CRUFie1St13metaG_FD_108704 | JGI IMG/M metagenome (GOLD analysis project Ga0163109, IMG submission 108704) | Marine microbial communities from the Costa Rica Dome - CRUD Field 142mm St13 metaG | ecosystem: Environmental > Aquatic > Marine > Oceanic > Photic zone | place: Costa Rica: the Eastern...
AGCAGCTGCAGCAATATTAAAACCAATACAGGGTCCACTTGAATATCTTATAAACTTCTTGAAGTATACTTTCCTTACTTACATCGTAAAAAATCTATTCAAGTGGTTTCAAAATCCAGATAACCAGAAGAAACTAGAATCTATTGGAAGATTCCTCAAAGACTGGTGGCCTGTACTTGTAGGTGCTTACTTACTATTTGGAAATAGTATCTCAAGAGGAATATTTAAACTGGCAGGACTTTTAATAAAGGGAACTGCTAAGTTACTTAAGGTTGCGATTCCAAGTTTGATGAAACTTGTAAGGCGCAATCCGAAAGCAGCTGCTGCAGCTGCACTATTTACTGCTGGTGCAACAGTTCCGATGCTGTTCCCAAATACAGTTGATGAACAGGAAAGAAAGATCACAGAAAAACCTGGATCTAATGAAGATAAGATTAAGAAACTCAAAGAACAGAAAGCAAATCTCAATCCTCTTCAGCAAATACAAGGGGTTGGCACAGAAATTGATGAGCAGATTTTCAAACTTGAGACTGGTGAAACTAAGAGTTACAATGAAGGTGGTGCTGTAGAAGAAGAAGAGAAAAAGGATTCAAAAGAACTTGATATGAGCAAGTTCTTACCTTTCCTTGGTCCTCTTGGACTTCCATTTTTAGTATCAAGTAAAGGGAAGGATGCGATTGAAGGTATTGTAGATAGTGTCGAAAAGGATCCAAAGATGCTGCTTGCTCTGGGTCCAATGGCATTTCCTGTCATGGCAATGCTTGAGCAGAGAAAGAAGAAACAAAGCACGGCATCAAATCAAGAGAAGAAAGATCCTGCTAGAGACATTACAACTGAAAGTGGAACTGATGTTACAGGTGCTGGTCCTGATACCCAACTAGTTCCAGCAAAACCTGGAGAGATTGTAATAAACAAAGAGACAGTGGATGCTGTCGGATCCGAAACTTTTGATAAAATCAGTACCAACAGTGGCGAAAAGATTATGGGTGCTGGTCCAGACACTCAAATGATTGCGGCACGTCCTGGTGAAGTTATTATCAATAGAGAGACTGTCAATAGAGTTGGTGCTGGTCCTCTCCTAGGATTGAATAAAAAGTATGGCGGATCTAATGCCAACAAACCCAAGACTGCAAAGGTTCAAACAGCGATGGGTGGAGGATTTGTTCTTCCTACATTCCAAGGTGGTGGTATGGTTGGTGGTCCATCAATGGTAGAAGTTCCTTCTTTTGTTGATAGACCAGCGTCTGATTATGATGAAGGTGAAGAGACTCCAAACGTTAGAATACCAAGTCCTGGTGGAGAAGAGGAGAAGAAAGAACAAGAAATAGTATCTGCTGGTGGTGAAGGTGGACCTGTTGCTCCAGGTTCTACAGCACCTACTGCTGATGGATTGGAAAGTTTAAGTGTTGAACAGTTAACACAAAAGTTAGATCCCACTATCACAGGTGCATCCAATCCAGCAGTATTCAAAGCAGCAAGGGCAGCAAGAGAAGAAGCAAAAGCAGCAGGTCTGCCAAAAGAAGAGATTGAAAAGAAAGTTTTGATTGCAACCATTAGAGCAAAAACAAGTCCTCAGATTTCAGGTAATAACAAACCAACTCCTGCAGTTGTGACTTCTTCTAGTTCTCCTAAAGTTGGGGCAACTAGTTCTATGACGCCATTAGGAAACTTTAGTTTGAGTGGCAGTAGTGTGGCAGGAAGACCTCCTACTCAAGGTAAACCTCCTGCAGGACCATCAGAGAAGAAAGGTGGATTCTTCGGTATGATTAAGAGTGTGGTCAGTGCAGTAATGCCTCAAGCAGCACCTGTAGTCAATATGATTGGTGGACTTGGAAACACTATCTCTAAAGCATTTGGAGGAGGTGCAGTCAAAGAAAATAGCGGTATGGATATACCTGGTGCAACTGCAGATCGTCAACATATTGATGCTCAACCAGGTGAGTATGTGCTTCCACAACAAACTGTTGGAGCACTTGGTGGTCCATCTGCTGTAGATAAACTGGTTGCTAAAACTGATAGTAACTCAACACCAGCAAAACTTGCTCCTGCTTCTATGAAGAAACCTGTTCCAGGACCACCAGTCCCAGAAGGAACTGCAAGTATGCAGGCACTCCCAGCAATCACAGGTGGATCTACTGGTGGTGGAGGAAGACAAGGAAGTTCAACAGAAAGACAAGTTCCTACTTTCTCTGCTACATCACCTTACACTGGTGATCGCCAGAATAACGCAGATATCTACGGTATCCGATAATGGCAATAGCAGGATTACTGGGAGCAGGAATGAGAGCAGCAGGCGGGGCGATGGTCAAGTCTGGTGCAAAGGGAATGACCAAAGGATTGATTGGTCGTAGAAAAAAGAAAGCACAGCAACAACAACCTGAAGTTCAGCAGGTTGATGTTAGAGTAGTTAATGAAAAACCTCAAACTGGAAATCAAATTTCTGGAATGAGTTCATTCTTGAGTCTTCCATCTGCAAAGAAAATAGGATCTAGTGGTGCGAAGGGAGTATCTGGTGTTGAAGAAAAACTGAATCTTATTAGAAGTCTCTTTGCTGAAAGATTTGCTTATGCAAAAAGCAAATCTCGTCAAGACGATATGGAAAAAGATCGTAAGAGAAAAGAGAAAAGAGAAAAGGAGTTAGAGAAAGAAGAAAAAAAATCAAAGGCAAAAGTAAAATCAAAGAATGCTCTCCCTAGAGTTGGGTTATTTGATAGCATTAGGAACTTTATTTTCTATACATTTCTAGCATTTTTAGAGAAGAGATTTAACTTCTCTCAGATGCTGGTAAAGGCATTACCAGTTATTTTGAATGTCGGTAAGTTTATTATTGATATTAGTGGTAAGATACTAAATGGTCTTGCTACTTTCATAGATTTTGGTTACGGTCTTGTAGATAAGACCCGAGAGTTTGTAAAAAATCTTGGCGGTGAAGGTGTTTTACAGGCATTTGATAAGATGCTTGGTGCCATCAATACTGTCTTGAATGTGCTGTTCATTTATGCAATGGCACAGTCTGCCCTTGGATTTGGTGGTGGAGGAAAAAAGGGTGGGGGACCAAGAGGATCTACTCGCCCAACTACAAGACCAGGACAAGGATTTAGACCTAAGGTAACAACGACTGGTGGTGGAGGTGTCAATAGACCAGATATCAGAAATCCTCTGAGAGATCGTCCTAGAGTCACTACAACTGGTGGTGCAACTCCTGGAAGACCTGACATCAGAAACCCTCTGAGATCAAGACCAACAGTAACGACTGGTGTAGGTAAAGCTGCCGCTGGAGAAGCAGCAGAACAGATTACTAAGAAGACTGCTAAACAGGCACTTGGAAAGTTTGTACGTCCTTTTGTAGGAAGAATTCCAATACTTGGTGCTCTGATTGATTTTGGTATTTCAGCTGCTTTGGGAGACCCTCTTGGTAGAGCAGCAGCAAGAGCAACTGGTGCTGGAATCGGTGCTTCAGCAGGAACTGCTATTGCAGGATCACTGGGAGCCATTCTTGGATCTGTTGTTCCAGTCGTAGGTAACTTCCTCGCAGGTGCTGCTGGAGGATTAGCTGGCGGTGCGATAGGAGGATTTATTGGAGATTGGCTTGGCGGATGGTTATATGATACCATTGCAGGAACTCCAAAAGTTGAAGCGAAGTCTAAAGGTGGAATGGTTCGTGGTTATGAAGAAGGTGGTTCTGTAGAGGAAGATGTTAAGAAGAAACTTTTGAAGAAAGATGATGTTAGAATAAAAGAACCTAAGGTTGACAAAGAAAATGGTCGTGGATTATCTAAGGTAGGTGATTCTGCTGCTTTGAGATTTGTTGAAAAGTCTGGTAAAGCATTCTCTAAGGTTCCCATCATCGGACCAGTATTAGCACTTGCTGCTGATAAACTGCTTGGCAATGAGACAGATGCCAATGCATTCCAAGCAATATCAAACTCCTTGACTAATTTCTCTATGCTCAGTGCAGCTGGAGAAACAAAATCTTCTGGTGACTATGAAAAATTCACCATGAAGTATAACTCTGGTGGAGAAGTAAAGGCATCTGGTCTTGGTCTGAATAATCCGATGGAAACTTCTAGATCTCTTGGAAGATTCTTGCATACTAAGTTCAATGCCATACAAGCAAATCTTCCAAATGCTCAACAATCAACAGGTGCTCAAGGTGAGGGAGAATATGACTCTGCTACTGGTGCCTTTATGGGAGGTAGTGGAAGTGATAGAGGATCTGCAACTGGTAGTGGTTCTGGAGGACCTCTTGATCTAGGAAGCACTGAGTATGGCGAGGGCCCACTAATAAAAGCAGCAACAGCAGCAGGATATAAAGATAAGGAACTGGCGGCATTCTTAGCGCAGATGGCACATGAAAGTGGAAACTTTCAGTATAGAAGAGAAATCAGTGGTGGAAGATCAGATTATGGTGGAGGAGGTCCTTATACTGCTCCAGATGGTAAAACATATCCAGCAAAATATCATGGAAGAGGTTATATTCAACTTACTCATGATTACAACTATAAAAAATATGGAGATGAACTTGGTATAGATTTGTTGAAAAATCCAGAGTTGGCAATGCAAGGTGATGTTGCTGCAAAAATTGCTGTTTCATATTGGGAGCAAAATGTAAGACCCACTGTTAATGGTGATTGGGATAATGTATTTTTACATTCCAAAGCGATCAATTATCCCGCAGCAAAAAGTCCATCCGATGTAAATGGAATGTCGGATAGACAAGCAAAATATGATAAGTATGTAAAACAACTTGGTAGTGGTGAACTCAGTCAAAAAATTGAGACTGCTATGACAACTCCAGTACCAGGTCCTGGTGGAGATCCAGCAGCAGATGTTGAGAGGGGTGATCCATCACAGGCAGCTTCAAGACTCTTACAGGATTTCCCACAGATTAAATCAAGGGCAAACTCTCAGCAGATATATGCTTCTGGTTTAGGATTCTTCTTGAAGCAGAGTGGTGCTGGTGAAGGTGGTAAGGGAGACTTTGGTGATCCTCCTGGGGGTGATATGGAACACCCAGATCACGGTGGAGTTGTTGCATCTCATAGAGGTAAAGGTCATTATCAGGGTGTTGCACTTGATCTTGGAGGCAATAGTGCCGACTCTGGTTCTTATCAGGATGACCAGAAAAAACTCTGGCCATTTGTTGTTAGGTTCTTGAAAAAGTATGGACTTGATCAAGAACCAACTGTGCCTCAAACTTTACATGGCACTGGAGAGAGCTTTTCTCCTAATGGTCCTGGTGGTGGTCCAGATCGTGGACACAGAGATCACCTTCATGTTGAGTTCCAAGGTGGTGGTCTGATTGGTAAGTCAACCAAACAGTATGGTGATATGTCCACTAAAGCATCTTATGAGAAGACTGGTTCCAGAGTTATGATTCAACCAGTCATCATTGAGAAGCAGGCACCTCAAGATAATTTCATGATGAACCCAATGGACAAACTAACTTTCGCTGGTCGTGGAAGGTTAAATAATACACCTGCGTTTAGTAGAGGATAAGGATGGCGCATACTCAGGACAATCTTGGACCTAGTAGAGCGGGTCAACCTGGTAATATAGAAAAGTTTATTATCACGTCTGACTATACCGATGACCTGGATATTTCCATGGGTATCGTTGAACTGCATTATTATGAGTCAGTGCTAGAAACAACTGTTCGCATTACTGCACAAGTTGTTGATTCAAGTCTTAGGAAAGCATCAACTCAAGGTAAAACTGGTTATGAAGGGTCAACTGAGAATGATGAAAATGCAGAGGCACCTGGAGACGACACTACTACAGTCTCTGGTGGAGAGAAGGTTGTTGTATCCTTCAGTGATAATCAAGGTGGGAATGTTGCACTAGAAAATCTTAGAGTTCAAGCAACCAGAAATCAGATTGACAACAGCAAAGCGAGTGTTTATATTCTTGACGTTTATTCCGATGAAGCACTCCGAAATAGTTTTGAGGCAACTCGTTTAGTAAAAAGATATCAAGGAAAGATAAGTGATAGTGTCAGAGAGATATTAGAACAGAATCTTCAAAGTAGTAATACTCTTGAAATTGATCAAACTCTGAACGAACTTACATTTAATGGCGATACACATAAACCATTTTATAAAGTAGTAACACTTGCAAAGAAATCAGTCCCTGAAGGATCTGAACTTGGAGGAACTGCTGGATATTTTTTCTTTGAAACTGCAGGAGATGGCGAAAAAACTTATAAGTTCAAAGGTGTAGACAACCTCATGAAAGCGGCACCAGCTGCTACATTGATAGCAGGAGATACTCCTGCAGCAACTATTAAACAATATGAGTTTATCAGCAATACAAATGTTGATGAAAAGGTTCAAAATGGCGCATTTACAAGCAGTCAGATGAGAACTATGAATCTCTCTAATGAAGAATATGAATCTGATGATAACAGCAGTAGTAATGTTGAATCAGCGAGTGAAATGGGTGGAACTGAACATCCAAAAATAGCATCAGATTTAGATCTTCCAAATCAAGTTACGAGAATAAGTTCAGTCACTCCAGACAATGGTGTTTTGCCCAAGGGATATGGCATAGAAGAGCAGTTAGAAAGAGCAAAAGAGGTTGACTTTGACGTTACTCAGATTGAGCGTCAAGCAACTCAAAGATATAATCAACTGTTTACATATAAATTAAATGTAACTATTTTGGGCAACTTTAATCTCCGTGCTGGCATGACAGTTGAGGTTGATTTCCCTCAAAGCGAATGGAAAACTGATGCTAGCAATAGTAATCTAAAAGGTGGAAAGTATTTGATTGTTGATCTTTGTCATATGTTGACAACAGAAAACACATATACGAAACTGAACCTTGTCAGAGAATCCCTCTTTAAGTAGAATAAATATGGTATAGTTGATATACTGCAAATCTAGTAAACTCAATAAACTTTATATGGAAAAAGACATCGAGACACATATCGAAAAGGATAAAAAGATCCTTGAAGATCCAACAATCTCTCCTCAGATGCGTCGTCACACTGCGGATGAACTAGAGCATCTTGAGCGTTATCATAAAGAGCATCCAGAAGATCATCATGATCCTACTTCATTTGAGATGTATTGTGATGAGAACCCTGAAGCAGACGAATGCAGAATCTATGAGGATTGATGGAAAATAACTTTAACAGTGGTGTTTTTGGCGACAATATGTCGTTTTGGGAAGGCAGAGTTGCTGATGATTCTGCCTGGCAAACTAACACTGTTGACACAAATAGACCTGATCCAGAAAAACCTGGATGGGGTCAGAGAGTAAAAGTAAGAATATTTGGTAGAGATCCTGCAGATAAAGAAATTCTGCCCGATCAACACCTTAAGATGGCAACTATCCTGAACTCTCCTAATGCGGGTAGTGGTGCTGGTGGTGCCGTAATGTCTCATCAGATTAAGCAGGGAGATCTTGTCTTTGGTTTCTACATTGATGGAGTGGAGCAACAGCAACCAGTTATTATAGGAGTTCTTGCTCATAGTTCTCAGACTCAACTAGAAGCTGGAGATCCAGTTGAAGGGTTCACTGCAAGAAGTGATTACAAAGGAGTTTCTGGTGACAAGACAGTTGCTAGAAAAGATCAGGTCAGTGGAACAGGTCAACCAAGAGAACAAAACGATGATCCTAACCAAACAGGAGCATCAAATGATGATGAGGCTTTGGATAAAGCGAAAAAGACTCCTGTAAAGAGTAAGTGTGATAAGGATAACACTGATGCTAAAACCATCAAGGTTATAATGGATAACTTGATGTTGATGACATCATATGCAAAAGCGGCACAAAAGAATTCACAAAATAACCAAGGGTTTTCTTTAGCGTCTGCCCCAGATTTTTTAAGTGCAGAGAAAGATAAGTCTGCAAAACTCATCGCTGGAGTTTTGAAGGATACATTGGCAAAGGCAAGAGGTAGTGCTATCTCAGAGTTGAATGCTCAACTAGAAAAAGCAACTCCTTTATTATTTCCAAATCAAAGAGAAGAACTGAAGAAGGCAACAGAAAAGAGCACCGATGCACTTGCTTGTGCTTTTAATAAAATTATTGCAGGTCTTATTGATTTAGTAAGCAATCTATTAGAGGATCTCATTAATCAATATGTTATTGCACCTATTTGTGCAATAGAAGACTTTTTAGCATCTATTATTGATAGTATTGTTGGACAAATATCTGGTGCGTTGGAAAGTATTTTTGGCGCTTTCCAAAATTTATTCGGAGGGAATCCTCTTGGAGATGCATTAGATTTTATCAGTGGTGCTTTTGATATTATTGCGGCAGTTGTCCAGTTCTTTACTTGTGATGAGCAAGAAAACTGTCCTGGATATGACGGGTGGTCTTTTGGTTCTGGTTCTGTTGAAGGTGGTGGATTCTCTGAAGGTCTTGGTAAAAAGTTAAAAGATATTGTTGGTGAAGGTGGTCCCACTGGAGAGTGCCCAGTTCTCCCAGTTCCATGTGGTCCACCATCTATTAGTTTCTCTGGTGGTGGAGGAACTGGTGCTGCTGGAAATCCAGTTGTAAATGTAGCAGGTGCAATCTTAGGTATTGATATTACAAATCCTGGAAGTGGGTACAACAGTTCACCAACTGTTTCGATTAGTGATGCTTGTGGATCTGGAGCGGGAGCTGTTGCAAAGGCAGTTATTGGTCCTATTGGCGATCTCATTGATCCAAATGTAGATGGAAGTTCTTCTACAGTCACTTCTGGAGCAGCAGGATATACTCCACCTCAAGGTGTAACTCAAGTCCAAATGCAAGACTTTGGATTCAACTATTTGCAATCTCCTAATGGATCTTCTGGTGGTGCAGGTGTTGAAGTCTTGAATCCAGGAGATGCTATGTACATAACACCATTGATTTTTAATGGTGGTTTTGTTCCTGGTGGTGCTACTGTAACAGGCACAGGAACTGGTACTGGAAGTGGTACTGGAACTGGAACTGGTGGTGCTACTGGTACTGGAACTGGTACTGGCACTAATGGTAGTAGTTACACTGGACTTGGTGCAAATAGTGGAGGATCTATTGAATATTTTGATTCAGGAGAAACATTCCCTGTCCAAGAAGGTGGTCAAATCGGACTTGGTGTTGGAGTAGAGGGATCAATATATGATGATAATGGTGATTTAGTTCAAACTTTTATTGGACAAGGTTTCTCAAATCCAGTTGAAGTTGACTTTAATCTGAGTAATCAAAACTTTGATCTGTATGAATACACTGGAGATAGTCCTGATGATCCAAACAGTGGCGCTGCTCCAAACATTGATCCAAACTGGATGTTGATTTCGGATGATTTTGAAGATACCAACATACCTATATGGAATCAAACAGTAACTTATTATCCTGGTTCTGTAGTCAGGTACAATGGAAGTCCATCTACTGGTTATTTCACAGTTCCTGGTGCATTAGATTCAGGAACAACTACTGTGATTGACTCCTCATCTGAGTTAACAAGTGGAAATACATATGCAGTAGTTCTATCTCTACAAGATGTTCTGATTACTGACCCTGGATATAGTTATCAATCAGATGATAATATTTTCATTACGCCAAATAATGGTGCAAATCTCTCTGTAGAATACGATAGGTTTGGAAAAGTTACTAGAGTGAATATTTTAAATCCTGGATTGGGATTTACAGATATCCCAGAAATAGGTATAATATCTAATACTGGTTATAATGCTAGGTTCCGTCCTGTCTTTAACATCAGAAGACTTTCTGATGAGGACTTTGAAACTCTCCCACCAGGGACTGATGTTATCAGCGTTGTAGATTGTGTAGGTAAGTTCTAATGGCAGAAAACGAAGAAAAGAAATCTTATCAGACTACAGAGTATGGTAATACTCATGGTGGCGTTAAGATGGGACACCTTCATAGTCCCAATGCTAACAAACCAGGGTCTGATGTTCAATCCGCATTTTTGTGTAGAGGATCTGATCCTCTACATTACATTACTCTAGATAAAACTGGAAAAAGAGAGGGTTGGACAACAGTTCGTGCCCCAGATGTTTTCCAAATAAAATGTGGTGATAAAACTGATGCAGGCACTCCTGCTATTATGATTGAAGCACTCAATGGAGACATTGTTTTAAAGGCTTCTAATGGTAGTATCAGACTTCAAGCACTTGATGTTGACATCCAAGCAATCGGTGAAGACAACAAAAGAGGTAACATAGACATTAAAGCTAATGAAACGATTACTCTTGACTCAAAAACGGTAAATCTTGGTTCAAAAAGAACCACTGCTATGAAAATATTATCTACTGGTATTGGAGAAATGACTTTTAAAACATCACTAACAATGTATTCTGGTATTGGAAAGTGTATTAGTTCCTCTGTAGGAGAGGGTGGAAAAGACTCTAAACTTGGAGGAAAAGATTTCCTTGACAGTGCAGTGAAGGAAGGCAAATCATCTATCTTTGGAGGAATATTCTAATGGCAATGGAGTTTGATGATCTTGCAGTAGGCAAGAGACTTTTTGTTGGAGATGGATCACCAGTTGCGCTGGGCATTGGTCCTGCAGAAATTCGTGGTTCTGGGTATGTTGAAGGTCCTCTGATTGTCGGAGACCCATCATCATTTCCTATTCCTGCAGCAAACCTCATGGTTTCTCAGTGTGAAAATGATGATTCACCAACTCCTATTATTCCTGGTGCGATCTGTGGATTCAACCACAGTCCATATTCTTTAGCAGTTGCTGGAGATGCCGCGATCTTCCAAAATCTGACTCTGAATGGGCAGATTGAAGCAGGAACTCATGTTCTTGCTCAGGGTGAAGTTATCTCTAGATTTGGTGGAGGATTCCACATTCTCTCCCTGAAGAAAAACTTTGATATCCCTCACCCATCAAAAGAAGGATGGCGGCTGAGACACACTTGTCCCGAAGCACCATATAATGATGTGTATATTAGAGGAAGAGTTACTAGTAAGAGGGAAATTGAACTCCCAGATTACTGGAAAGACTTCGTAGATATTTCTTCTATCACTGTTAACTTAACTCCGATTGGTGCTCATCAGCATGTGATCATTAAGAGGATTGATGAGGAGAAGGTTTATTTACAATCTCAGGGTAATATGCCTATTGATTGTTTCTATCACATCTATGCAGAAAGGAAAGATGGTGATAGACTTATCCCAGAGTATCGTGGTGAAACTCCACAAGATTATCCAGGTGACAACTCCCAATATTCTGTTGTTGGTTGGAACTATGACGTTCGTGAATGAGGAGGTAAAGTAAGTGCCAGAAGAATCAGCAAAAAAGGGTGCGGATAAATCATCAGCACCGTCAGGATCTGGAAATGGTCCAGAAAAGGGATTTGAACCAAGAACTAAAGGTAAACAAGACTGCTCTGAACCAGTAATCGTAGGTAAACCTAGCACACGTTATGATTATGTTCCAAAGCATCACAATGAAGATAATGACTTTGATGCTGACCTCAAAGAACTAGTAGGAGAACAGTGTGAACCTTGGTATTATTATAATATGAAGGTTGGTGATCTCTGGGTAGATCAGAACATCCTTGCTAATGGAAATATTCAAGCTGTTGGTAATGTTTCTAGTAATGGTGGCGTACATGTTCTTGCTGCCAAGAAGAATCTTCCTTTTGATATTGACCATCCAACCAAACCTGGATGGAGATTGCGTCATGTGTGCCTAGAAGGACCAGAGATTGGTGTCTATCTGCATGGAAAGAATAAAGGTAAGGTGATTGAACTTCCAGACTACTGGAGAGGTCTTGTCAGGGAAGAAACCATCAGTGTTCATCTGACTCCTATTGGTCAACCATATGTCCTTTTCATTGAGAAGATTGAGGATAACAAAGTGTATGTTGAAACCAACTGGGAAACCTCAGGTAGAGACATTGAGTATAACTATGTGATTCATGCATCAAGAGTTGATGACGACTTGATTGTTGAGTATGAAGGAGAGTCTCATCTTGATTATCCTGGTGGTAATGAGGGATATACCTTTAACTATGAGCATAACTATGTCGAGAATCTGATTAAAGAAACTGTCAGAGAAGAAATGAGAGGTAACTAATGGCAATCGGAACGTTTTTTCACGCTGAACCAAACGATGGACCTAATAAATCACAGATAAGTGGTGATGGTCCTAATTCAATCACAGATGGTACGTTTCCCGAATGTGGTGTCGCAACATCACGAGGCAATGTTCACATTGATGCTTGTGGTAGTTTTAATGGCAATCTCCTTATGGATGGTAACCTTACTGCCAATGGAGCATCTCACACACTTGCCTCTGTAACTATTTCTGGAACTACTATTAATGGCAATCTAACTGGCAATGTAACAGGAACTGCATCTGGCAATAAAACTATTGGAAACTTTGACATTCCTCATGTAAAACAAAAAGGAAAAAGAATTCGTCACATCATTGCTGAGGGTCCAGAACCAGGCATTTATATCAGGGGTAAACTTGAAGGCACTAACATTATTAATCTTCCAGAATATTGGGATGGTTTAGTTGATCCAGACACAATCACAGTCACGCTAACTCAGATTGGTACATCTCAAGATCTTATTGTTCAGGAGATTTCAGGTAGTGTAGTGATACTAAAGTCTGGAACTAGTGAAAGAATCCACTGTTTCTATGAAGTGTGGGCAGCACGTTGGTTAAATCCAATGAATCATGATGAGAAACTTCATGTAGTTTATGAAGGAGAAACACCAGATGATTATCCAGGTGGAAACGAAAACTTCCTGATTGGAGGTTGGGACTATGACAGAAGGAATCCTCAGTGGGAGACACCTGAGTAACTGTCACAGTTTTCTTGACATGGAACTCTATGTACGTTATGATACATAGATAATCAATAAAACGCCATGGATTTTGAATACGCAGGACCTGAGGATGAGTACCTGACTCGTTGTGTCATTGATCCTATGCTCCGAAAGGTCTATCTCTACTCTAGTGAGGGAGATCAAAAAACCGTGGACTGTGAAAGCGTAGACGAGTTTATGATTCTTCTTGGGTTTCTTCGTGATACTCTTGATGATGAGTGCCTTGTCTATGCAGACCCTATGGTTGCTTCGTGATCTATAAAGGGATAAGTTTTCTTACTCCCCCCTAAACCAAAAACGACCTTTAGTTTCATTTTTGGTCGGAAAAAATCTCCAAAAATTTTTGACCCTATTACTTTTTTCAATGCGTCCAGAAACACGTAAAGCGATGGAAATGCTTTGGTCAGCAAAGTGGAACTTGCCAACGGCAGCAGCACATGCTAACCTTAGCAATAAGGAAATGAAAATTACTTTTAATGAGTATTGTCATTTTCATCCTCCTACTTGGAATTTAGAACTCGAAGAGGAGTGATTTTCGGGAGTGTGGTGGAATCGGTAGACACACCAGACTTAAAATCTGTTGACCATTACGGTCGTGCGAGTTCAAGTCTCGCCACTCCTATACATAAAGGTAAATGAAATAAATATTCAAAAAAATATGTCTCATAGAATAACCAGTTCTCCTAGATGGTTAGAGGATTATGAAACAGGTGAAACTAGAATGATCCTCATGTATTTCATTGAGGGATTCTCATTTACGTTTGATGACATGAGTGAAGATCAAGAAAATGATCTTCAAAATATTAACATAGCAAACAATAATAAAACTTATACTTATACTGACTTGTATAAGGAATCTGGATATTTGGTGATGGAAGAGGCACATCCTTGTCTCTTTGAAATGGACATAGAAAACCCTGAAATGTTACCTATTGATTAATATGAAAATAAATCTCTGGTATTCAAAAGGAATGGGTCAATGGCGTTGGACCCTTCATGATGAAAAAGACGATCGCAAAATGGAAGCGGGACAGAGACCTGATTTAAGAGAAGCAATGGATGACATTGCTAATACTGTAGAATATCTCATTGATGAGAAAGACTAAATACCAATAAAGTCTTTTTTGAGATGGGTAAGGAAAGAGAATCCGCTAACTTAGTTTCTAGTCATACAGGGATTGCTGTAACTATTTCTGGCAATCCTGTTGTTCTTGGTGTAGGTAATACAGAATACTTCAGAGTAACTGGTCGTGGTAATATCGGAATTAATACAATTGGAAGTTTGTATAATTTAGATATTTGGGCAAACTCCGCAAGCAGTAATGATGCAGGTATACGTCTTCGTGCAACAAACTATGCGTATATAAATTTCACCAATAATGCTGGGAATGCTACGACATGGTTTATGGGGCATGTTGGAAGTCAAAATGATGAGAAACTTACTATAAGATACGGCACTGGACCTGCAGATCTAACAGGACCATTGTATCTTCATAAGGGTAATATGGTCTCTGTTGGATCTGGTTCTACAACAGGGGATAGCGACACAACACTCCAAGTAATGAATGGTGGAGCTTATTTTGCTAATACTGTTGGTATTGGTAGAACTATTGCTGGATTTGGTGGTGGTAACTATAGTCTTATTACTGATGATAGGATTTATTGTGGCGCTGGTTATGACATAACTCCTGGATCAACTTATGATTCTCACATAACGGCAAACTTTAGCGGATACACTGGTGGTATTGCAGGTGATTCCTCTACAATGTATGTGGGTCACAACTCAGCTTCTAGAGAGTTGTCATTCCAGACAAATGAAACAACAAGAATGGTGATTGGTGGCAACAATGCTACTGTTGCAATCGGGTATACGAATACTAGTTCTTTTTCATCTACTTATAGTCTCGCCCTCTATGGTCATCTTTACATGAGAAATGATCGACAGATTTCTTGGAATAGTGGAGATGTGAACATCAAGGGTAATCAGTCTTCTGGTGGTTATGGACTTAAGATAGAATCATATAATAGTAGCTTGGGTGCAATGGTTCCTTCCATCTATACTAGTGGTAGTAATAGGGCTGTAGGTATCAATACAGATTATACTTCAAGTTCTTGGGGAATGTATGTCCAAAAAGGGAATGGTAATACCTATGAGTCAGGATATACAGGTGCGATATATGCGAGGGGAAGCGTGTATAGTTACGCTGGACAGTACTTAGGTGGACTTGGTTCCATGTCTACTTCTGGAACTACAAACTGGAACGACGCAACGAATGCAAGGTCAGGGAATGGGTATACGCTTCTTACTGGAAATGCTACTAATGGTCCCACTGCTACGACCAACTATTTTCATGCCATCAGCTTTGAATATTCTTCAAAGAATGGATCTGGTAACCTGTGCCAATTTGCAATACCTTATTATGGAGCTGGACTGGATGTTTATTATCGAACTCGATATTCTGGCACATGGTCTAGTTGGACTGCAGTATAATAAATATTTTATTTAAAAGATTATGAAGTGGTATTATCTTAACACTGAGGAAAATCGTGTTGTATCAATAGCAAAAAAGTATATTCCAGATAATGTGGGTGCTGGAATGACTGTATACATGGTTGATGATGATTTTGATGATACCAAAGAAATCCCATCAGAAGAAAATCCAGGTACAACTGTGCGGTTATCTGGATTTTTGACTGCTGCTGAGTTTCTTGAAAGATATAATCAATCAAGTGCATATACATCTCGTAGAGCAGGTTTATATCCACAGATTGGAGAACAGTTAGATAAACTTTGGCACGATCTTGATGATGGCGTGATTTCAGGTAAAGATACCTCTGAGTTTTATTCTGCGATTAAAGTTGTAAAAGATGCAAATCCAAAACCAGTTGGTATTGCATCCACATAAATAATCCATAACAGAAATATTGTGCGAATACAATGGGTCTCAGTAGACTAGATAACTTTTTAAAGAACACCAAAGGTGAAATTCTCTATGTTGATCCAAACAACTTGGATTCGACAGATAGCGTACAGAATCAAGGTAACTCTCTTGCTAGACCTTTTAAAACTCTACAGAGAGCACTGATCGAAGCAGCGAGATTTTCATACCAAAAAGGTGTTGACAATGATAGGTTTGGAAAAACTACCATTGTTCTCTATCCTGGTGAGCACATCGTGGACAACCGTCCTGGTTGGATCCCTATTGCATCAAATAACTATCGTTTAAGAAGTGGTGCTACTTCAGGAGATCTTTCTCCATTTGATACCACAACTAACTTTGATTTAAGAGACGACAATAATATTCTTTATAAACTGAACTCTATTCATGGTGGAGTTATTGTACCAAGAGGTACTTCCATCGTTGGTATGGATCTCCGTAAGACAAAGATTATACCAAGATATATTCCAGATCCAACAAATAATCAAATTGAAAGATCTGCTATCTTTAGAGTCACTGGTGCATGTTATTTTTGGCAGTTTTCCATTTTTGATGGAGATGCACAAGGAACTGTATATAAGGACTACACAACTAACAAGTTTATTCCAAACTTCTCACACCATAAGTTAACCTGCTTTGAGTATGCAGATGGTGTTAATAATGTTGATATTGATGATGATTTTATTTCTGGATCAAATGGTGAGTTTGAAAAAACTGATCTTGAGTTATATTACGAAAAAGTAGGTAATGTTTATGGTACATTGAGTGGTCGTGCTATTTTCCCTGAACAGGTTGGTGATCCTCTTGATATTGAAGCAAAGATTGATGAATATCGCATTGTTGGTTCTACAGGAGCTTCAGTTGGTATCAGCAGTATTTTTTCTGGAGACAGCACAACTTCAACCACAACCGTTACTGTTGAGTTAGAGACTGCTCTTCCAGATATTGACACAGATTCTCCTATTCGTGTTTCTGGAGTTACTCCTACAGGATATGATGGTCCTCACATTGTTACTGAAGTTGTAAGTGACACTAGAGTCAAGTATCAAGTTCAGAATCCTCCAGCAAATGCTAAACCATCTTCAGCTGATGTTGCAGGTGCGACATTAGCACTACAGGTAGATACTGTAACTTCCGCATCTCCTTACATATTCAACATTAGTTTGAGATCTGTTTATGGAATGTGTGGTCTTCATGCAGATGGTGATAAAGCTTCTGGATTCAAATCCATGGTTGTGGCTCAGTTCACTGGAATTGGACTACAAAAAGATAATAATGCTTTCGTAAAATATAATAACACTACTGGTCTTTGGGAAGATCAATTTGCTGCAGGGAATGACAACCTTTCTGCAGATTCAAGAGCAAAATATAAACCAGAATATGAAAACTTCCATATCAAATCAAGCAACTCTGCTATTCTTCAGTTAGTTTCTATCTTTGCTATCGGTTATGCAAAGCACTTTGTTGCTGAATCAGGATCTGACCAAAGCATTACCAACTCAAACTCTAACTTCGGGCAGATTGCATTAAATGCAGATGGATTTAAAAAAGATGCATTTGCAAGAGATGATGTTGGATATATTTCCCATATTGTTCCACCAAAAGAGTTAGAAGGTGGATTAGTTACAGTTGAGTTTGATGCCATTGATATTGGGATTACAACCACAGTTGCATCTACAGCAAGTCCTGGTATTGGAACTACCAGCAGATTATATCTACTGAATCAAAATAACTCAAAAGTTCCTCCTGTCTCTGTTCTAGATGGATATAGATTTGGAGCAAACAATGAGGAAAAAATAAAAGTTAATCTCTCTTTCTCTGGACTCACCACGGCATATAGTGCTCGTGTGATTATGGATGGAACTGAAGGTACTTCTTTAGAAGAATCTGGCGAGAAGGTAACCAGAGTTGCAAGAACATCTGTTGGTATCAATAGCATATCAACCAGTATCTTTACTCTTGAGGAAGATCATAAGTTTAAAAATGGTGAAAGCATTCGTATTTTAAGTGACACTGGACATCTACCAGATGGATTGACTCCTAATACGATTTATTTTGCTGTTACATCCGAATCTGACTCTGTTTTAAACACTAAGCAAATCAAGATTGCCCAGAATAAGAATGATGCTATCAATAATAATCCATTAACTATTAACTCTAAAGGAGGAGCACTCACTGTTGTAAGTAGAGTTTCTGATAAAAAAGCAGGAGATCTTGGACACCCCATCCAGTTTGACTCTGCTCAAGGTCAATGGTATGTAAATGTTTCTTCAGCATCTACAGAAAATAATCTGTATCCTACTTTGGTTGGTGTAGGAACTACCGTTCTGGGAACTGCATCGCCAAGAACGTACATTGAAAGAATAAATGATCCAAGAGCTTTTGGTGATACTGTTTATAGAGCAAGATATGTCATTCCTTCGGATTCTGCAACTATTGCAAGACCTCCTGTTGAAGGATATGTCATGCAAGAGTCGAATCTGACGACTCCTACCACTACGACAGAAATAGAAAAGTATTTTAGTGCTTCAACACAAACACTGACAAACTCAACTGAACTTAGAAATCCAAGATTTATTGCTGATGCAACTTGGAGTGGAACTACAGCTACGATCAGAACTGAAATGCCACATGAACTAGTTCCTGGTAACGAGGTTGAAGTTATTAATATTGTCAGTACCGCTAATACCACAGGCAATGCCAAACTTGGATTTAATGGTACATTTACAGTTACAGCAATCAGAAGTAGAAAAGAGTTCCAATATACATTAACTGCAAATCCTGGAACATTTACAAGTGACACTATTACAAGAAACACAAGTCTCCCCTCTTATAAGAGAAAGAGATACAACGAAACATTTGTTGTTTACAGAGTAAATCAGATTCAAGAATATATTCCCAATAAGCAAAGTGGAGTATATGATCTTCTTGTAATCTCCGTTGGCAACAAACCTGTAGTGTCGCCATTTACAAATCTAAGATATTCTCAACCAATCGCGAATCTCTATCCTCAACTGAATAGAGACAATCCAAAATCAGATGTTCCTGCTGGTGGTTCTTTTGCTTCATCGGATATCATCGGAGAAGTAGTTATTAATGACCCAAGAAATTCTCTTACAAAAGCAACTCTTGCTTCTGGTCTTTTTGACTTCGGTGTTGGTATTGGTATTTCTAACGTTGTCTCAAATGCAACTGGAACTGCTCATACTATCACAAGTAGAATCGAGCATGGATTCAATCGTGCAACGAAACTTTCTATCACTACAGCAGGAACAAAATATGGAAATGGTGGTTCTGCTAGACTGTTAAATGCAAAACTGGAACCAGCTTCCACTGGAGCTGGAAAAAATGTCACTGCTTTGATTGATGTTAACTCTTCGGGAGAAATCACAAACGCAGAGATTATGGATGGTGGCAGTGCATGTTCAGTTGGAGATAGTTTTAATGTTGTTGGTGTTGCTACAACATCAGGACATGTTGTTGGTGTTGTCAGTGTAACACAGATTTATAATAATATTGGCGATGTTATTCGATTGAATAATGTTTCTGGTCATAAGAATGAGGATTACAATCAACTCTATCGAATCACTAGTATTGTAGCGGGAGATGCTTATAACATTCAAGTAGCATCAGCGTCAACTGTATCTTCTCCATTAGTTGGTTCATCTGCTGGTATTGGTATTACTCTTGCAACCCCTTCATTCTACTATGAAATTGGTCCATCTATTGATGTTCAAACATTAGATTATAACCAAGTCACTGGAGTTGGTATTGTAACTTGCAAAAATGCACATGGACTATTTGTTGATAATAAAGTTCATATCTGTGGTGCTGATCAAAAACTCTATAATGGCGACTTTATTGTCAAATCAGTAGGAACTACAACTTCATTTACTATTGACATTGGTATTGGTTCTATTTCTTATCCAGAAACTGGAACGATTAGAATCTTCCCAACAGGTTTTGTATCTCAAGGTGGAGCATCTTCTCAAGAAGATGAAAACGTTTCAGGTAGAATGTCACCTGCATATGCAGGTATTACTACTACATTGAAAGGTATTTCTGGAACGGGCAATGCACTGTTAACAACTGATGAGATTGAGATTGACACTGATTATCTTGACATAAGAATCGGAGATTACTTACAGATTGATGAAGAAATTGTTAGAGTCAAGGAGACTGTGACAAGTGATATTATTAAAGTATTCCGTGGTGCAATGGGTACTCAAAGACAGTCTCATACTGCAGGTGAAGTTGTAAGAAGAGTAAGACCTAGACAAGTTGAACTCAGAAGAAACTCTATTCTCCGTGCATCTGGTCATACATTTGAATATCTTGGTTTCGGTCCTGGTAACTACTCTACTGGTCTTCCACAAAGACAAGATAGAATCATTAGTCCCGTTGAGGAAGTGCTTTCTCAGGCACACAAACAAGATGGTGGTGTCGTCGTTTATACGGGTATGAACAACGATGGCAGTTTCTACATTGGTAACAAGAAAGTAAGTTCTTCTACTGGTAAAGAAGCAACATTTGATGCACCAGTTCCAACAACTGTGGGTGAAGATTTGGGACCAAATCTTAATATCGGTTTTGACGTTCTGACTCCAGTTGAAGCTACTATCACTAGATCTATTCGTGTCGAAGGTGGTGGAGATGCAACAGTATCATCTAGATTTGACGGACCTGTTATCTTTAACAATAAGATTACTTCAAACTCATTGAGAGGTATTGAAGCACAGTCTATCTTTATTCAAGGTGATGCAACTGTTTCTAGAAAGCATACGGTTGGTATTTCTACTCCTGTTGTTCCTGGCAACCCTGGAGACGTTGTTTATAATGCAAACCCAACTAATGGTGGATACATTGGATGGATTTACACTACAAATAATGAGTGGAAGACGTTTGGTGACATCAGTAGTTGATGATTTCTTTAAACTAAATAGACATAAATAATCCAGAGCATAAGTTTCCCTAAGAAGGCAAAGTAGCAAAATGTCAGTATTACAAGTAGATACCATCAGAGACCGTTCAGGCACTGCCGCCCCAACCCTTGATAAGGGTGTGATTGTTTCTGGTGCTTCAACCTTAGGTTATGTAAGAGTATTAGAAGGTGCTCATGGGTCGGGTGGTATCATCACCGCAACTTCTGGCATTGTTACCTTCTATGGCGATGCTCAATATATGTCAAATGTGGGTCTTGCTGTTACCTTCATTGATAATAATGTTACCATCGCAGGAACAATCACAGTCAATGAACTGATTCTGACTGGTGGTGGTGGAGTTGGTGGTGGTGCTGGTATTACGGCATCTTCAATCAATATCAGTGGCATCTCAACCATTGGTGGGGTTCAAATCAATGCTGGTGTTGTAACTGCAGCACCTGGTATTACGACAGTTTCATATTTTGGTGATGGATCAGGTCTTACAAGACTGATGGCAGAACATCTTCTTGTACATCGCAGACCAGCAACCAACAGATGGTCTCTGGGTCAGAACATCACTCAAATCCCACTTACAAATAATCCAGATACTCAGTCAGGAACTCTTCCTGTCACTTCAAGAACTGGAATCGTAACTGTATCTTACGGACTTTCTGGACAACCACCTCTGTCCATCTGATAAATACCCTTTGCCATAAATATTTTTAACACCTTAAGAGGGGATAGTGAACCTCGGGAGTACTCATGGCTGTCAATAAGAATTTTGTAGTTAAGCATGGTCTTGAAGTCAAACAAGACTTGCTTTACGCAGACGCCCAACTAGAAAAAGTTGGTATTGGCACGACTCTCGCGTATCACAAACTCCAGGTAAATGGAGATCTTAAGGTTGATTCGGATGCTCAAATCGTTGGTGTCACTTCACTTGGCACTAACACAAAAATTATAGACGGCACCTTAGAAGCAGGAAACACAGGTGTTGGTACATACGGTCAGTTTTTGATTGCAACTGGTGCAGGTATTGCATGGACAACTGCACCAAAGTTAAGAAAAGTAGAAATATTTACTGCTCTTGAAGGGCAGAAGCAGTTTAACTTTGCACACACTTTAGGATTTCTTGATGTATTCCTTAATGGTGTCAAGTTATCAACTTCAGAGTATACAGAAACCGCAGCATTTGTAACCCTCTTAAATGGTGCCACTGCAGGTGACACTGTTGAACTGATTGGTTACTATCTATTTGATAATATTGGTGCAGCAAATACCTCAGGCATTCAAGGAATCACTGTTCTTGAAGAGAACACGATTACTGGAACACCTTCACAGGTTACATCGATTAACTTTCAAGGTGCTCATGTTACTGCAGCAGGAACTGGAGCTGGTGTTACTGTTACCTTCTTAGGTGCTGGTGTTGGTATTGCATCTTCAGGAACTCAGATTGGTTATGGATTTACCAATCTCAACTTTGTAGGTTCAGGAAATACTTTTGCTGTTAACGGACAAACTATTGATATCTCAATCAGTAGTGGTAGTGCAGCATATTGGCGTAGAGATATTAACTATCACACTGGTATTCATACAACCAGTGATGTTGGAATCGGTTCGACTGTTCCAAAAGGTGGTCATGCATTAGATGTTGAAGGAGTTATAAACTCAAATACTTATTATTCCAATCCTAAGGTACTTGATAAAACAATCACAACCAAGGCAGATCATAACTGCTTTGCAGCAGGTCCATATGCCGTTGAGAGCGGAAGAACGCTAACAGTTGGGCAAGACTCTACCTTCACTCTTGTTGGAGGCAGTGGAGGTGCTTCTGTAGGCATTCAAGGGCAGTGGTTAAAGAATAGTGTAGGTGTCCATACAAGCAATAACGTTGGTATTGGAACCACAAATCCACTAACTGCCGTTGGTGCAGGAAATACTTTTGTTCTTCATGTTGGTATTGTTACAGCAAACTACTTCTATGGCGATGGTCGTTATTTGACTAACGTTGGTGTTGCAGTATCAACTTCTGCTCCATCAAATCCTGTAGAAGGCAATCTGTGGTGGAATGAAACCTTAGGTCGCGGTTTCATCTACTATAATGCTGCAAATGCATGGGTTGACTTTGCTCCTGCTGGTGGCGGTGGCGGTGGTATCGGAATTGGCGGTGGCGGTGGAGGATCAGGAACTGGATTCTTCAGCAACCAACAAACCAACTCTGGTATTCATACCACTGCTCTCAATGTTGGTATAGGCACCACCAATCCCCGATTCCAGTTAGAAGTTGGACCTGTAGGTGCTGCAGGAACTTCACTGTGGGTCAATGGTAATGCAAGAGTCACAGGTATTCTGACCGTTGGAACTGGTTCTATTGTTCTTGATGGCAATAAGAACGAGATTACAATCGGTGCTGGTGTCACCATTGATGCTAGTGGCACAAGAATCGGTATTCTGACTGCTAATGATGCACTGAACGTTGGATCTGCAGTAACTCTGACCTCTGGTGGTGTTGTTGCTGGTCTTGGTACGATTACCAACTTCAATGCAACTCACATTAATGCAACTGGAGTTGTAACAGCAAGTCAAGCAGTTGTTGGATCTGCAGTCACAATCAACTCTGGTGGTGTTGTTGCTGGTCTTGGAACAATCAACTACATTGATGCGACTAACGTAAATGTTTCAAGTGCTCTTACAGCAGGAACAGCAACTCTAACTTCAGCAACTCTAACTTCAGCAGTTGTAGGATCTGCAGTTACTATCAATGCTAGCGGTCTTAATGTTGCTGGAGTTGTAACTGCAACGTCTGCAGTTGTTGGATCTGGTGTCACCATTAATGCTGGTGGACTGGATATTACTGGCATTGTAAGTGCTACTACATTCATTGGAACGTTCCCTGCAAATAGTTTAGTTGGAACTCTTCCTGCACTTGATGGATCCAGTCTTACTAACTTATCAGTATCTAATGTCTGGTCAACAAATCAAACGGGAATTCACACATTAACTAATATTGGTGTAGGGACGACTTCTGCATTCAATGCTCTTCAAGTAGTTGGGGATGCTAATATCTCTGGTGTAGTAACTGCTAACGCTTTCCATGGTGATGGTTCAAACCTTACTAATATTGGAAGTAGTCAGTGGCAAACCACTTCAGTTGGCATTAACACTCTCACTAGCGTTGGAGTTGGAACCACAAATCCAGTAAGTACCTTCCAAGTTGAAAGATTTGGAGTTCAGACTGGATTCGGAACATTTGCAGCAACTGCAGGTGTTACCACCTTCATTGATTCCTTCACTATCTCCTCTACTGACTTCAGAACCGCTGAATATACAGTACATGTAGAGAGTTCTTCAAGCATTCAGGCACAAAAGGTTCTTGTGATGCAGAATGGTTCTACTGCATACTCACAAGAATGGGCAGTGATGTCGCACCCAGACTTACTTGTTTCTATCGGAGCTACTGTTTCCTCTGGCGCTGTCAGGTTGAATGTCACTCCAGAAACAGGAGTCTCTGGCATTATAACCTACAGATTCACTAGAAACGCAATGCTCTGATATGAAAACTACTTTCAATCCATTTGAAAACTTACAGTCTCATACTAGCAGTTTTGCTAGTAATGAACCACAAGCATATGAAATCAGTGTAAACTCATCTGATGACTGGCAATATGTCCATGACATCTTAATGCAAGATGGTACACTAGAGGATAACATTCCATCTAGATCTTGTGATTGTGTCTCCGATATGTGCTCCTCTCCTACAAGGAGTGTTTATCTTTTATCTGATGATGAAGTAGCACAACTTATCAATCACGAGAAAGTCAACTGGATTAGAAAGTCTCCTCTGTTTAATCAAGATGTAGTTGAGCAGAGAAAGTTAACTCAGGAGGCATTTCCAGATACTTTTACTAACAGATATAAGTTTAACATAGAATCTGTAAGAAACGATAGTGACACTACATTATCATCAGATACTCTTGATTATACTCAATGGGGTTTATTGAGAGCACAGCAAGCATCAAATACATTTGTTGGTGTTGGAACTACTTCATTATCTTCTGACATTCAGTTTTCATTAACGGGAAAGCATGTTGATGTTGTTATCATGGACACTGGTATCCGTTGGGATCACCCAGAGTTCTTATCTACTGGATATACATCAGTTCCAGTTGGAGTTGCAACAACATCAGTAAGTAGAGTCAGAGATATTCTGATTCATGGAGCATTAGAGTATGGTATTGATTGGGCATCTGAAGGATTAGTTGCTCCTGGAACTGGAACTTTAGCAAATTATAACGAAGAGGGAGCACTCAACTCCACAACTTTTGGTGGTTCGTGGCACGGAAGTCATGTTGCTGGAACTGCTGCAGGAAATAATTTTGGTGCTGCATTTGAAGCAAACATCTGGAATATTGCATGTATTGATAGAGCAGACTTAGGGTTTGCAGATCCTGCAGATGGATTTGATTATATCAAGGTATGGCACAAGAACAAACCGATTAATCCAGAAACTGGTAGACGAAATCCAACTATTGTAAATGGCAGTTGGGGATTTAGAGAATTTGTTCAATGGAATGGTGCTACTTATAATGCATCCTTTAGAGGAAAAACATATAGTTCTACTGCCATAGAAGCAGACACGACTTTTTTACCAGCAGTTTACTGGATGGAGACTAACGGTAGTTTTTATGAGTTCACATCTGAGTTCTCTGGATCACAAACAACAACTAATGAAATATTTGATGATCCTGATTGTTCTGATATAGTTTTTGTCTTTGCTGCTGGAAACTCTGGTGATGGTAATGGCAAGCAAGACATTCCTGGAGGAATTGATTATGATAATACATTCTCTAATGCTACTTTTGCACTTGGAACTGGTGGCACACAAGACGCTGGAAGAGGAGTTAGCTCACTTAACTATTGTAGACCAGGAACTCCTGCTATAACTCACATAGGTCTCCCTGACGCTCCTATTGTAGTAGGAGCACTTGATGCTGATATTGATACTACTGCTGGATTCTCTTCAGAAAGAAAAGCATCATTTAGTAATAATGGACCAAGAATAGATGCATGGTCAGCTGGACAAGCAATATTAAGTCCATGGTCTACTGGATTTGATGATCCAAGAAATACTGCTTTTCATAATCAGTATCTTCAAGGAACTAGTATGGCATCTCCAAATGTATGTGGAGTTCTTGCGCTTTATCTACAAGCAAACCCATCAGCAGACAGAACACAAGTTAGAAACTGGTTATTAACTAGAGGAACTATTGGAGTTGGAACTTATTTCAGGGACACTTATACTCATGAAGCAAATGGTCCTTCGGTAGGAGCAGGAACTTCAGTTGATTACTGGGCAAATGGATTTGAACCCAGAGATGCACCTCATAGAGTTCTCTATAATCCTTTTGCTAACAATCTCCAACCAAACATTTCAGGTGACATCAGCATTACTGGAGACATCTCCATCAAACAACTATAAATACCTCTAAAAAGAAAGATGGCAGACAAGAAATTTGGTGTAAGGCAGATAGATCTTATTGGTGCTTCTGGTTCCACCAATATTGAGACTCCCAATACACTTAACCTAAAATCAAACCAAGTTGCAATCAGCACTGATTTGAGTGTTGGTGGTAGTGTAGTTTCTCATGTCTTAGTTGGGTCAGGTTTTTCTGTTGGTATTGGCACATCTGTACCAAAAAGTGCTCTTGAGGTTGATGGAACTGCAAGAGCTACAAGTTTTATTGGTAATGGATCTGGTTTAACAGGAGTTACTGGAACTGGATCTGGTATCGGTGTATCAGTTGCTGGAGTAACTGTAGGAACAGCACAGACAATCAACTTTATTGGTGCTGCAATAACAACTTCTGAAGCACAGTCTGGTATTGTTACCTGTACTATCACTTCAGGTGGAACTCTTGATAGAAATCTTACTGTCAGTTCATTCAGTGTAACTTCTGCTGGTGCTACGTTATCTCCTGGTGGTGTTGTTGCTGGTGTTGCAACAGTCAATAACTCAAATGCAACAAACTTAAATGTTACTGGTATTGTAACAGCAACTTCTACAGTTGTTGGATCTGCAGTAACTCTTAACTCTGGTGGTGTTGTAGCAGGTCTCGGAACGATCAACTACGTCGATGCAACTAATGTAAACGTCTCTGGTGTTTCTACATTTGTTGGAGTTACTACGTTTAACGCCAACGCTAATGTTGGTGTGGATACCAGTGTTGGTGTTATCATGACAGCAGCAAATGGAACTCGTTACAGACTTTTCGTTGAGAATGATGGGTCTCTATCAACCATCGCACTCTCATAAATACTAGAAGGTTTTATAGTAAAACAAAGTGGCAATATCCTTTCCCGCCAGTCCATCTACAGGTCAGGTTTTTACTGACTCAACCTCTGGAAATCAATACCAGTGGAATGGATCTGTATGGATTGGTAAAACTCCGATAACTATTAGTGGAGACTTTGTAGGAATAGGGAGCACGGCACCACTATTCCCATTAACAGTTGGATTTAGTACTTTAGGTATTGATCCGATTGCTGGTGCTGCTGCAACATCTCTTTATGTTCAAGGAAGTGTTACAGTAACTGATAGATTGGCAGCAGCAAAAGTTGTTGGCGCTACTACATTTACAGGAATGCCTGCAGGAGATCTGGGCAACTTCAGTGTTGCAAGTGCAGATGCTTTTGGCATTACTCTTGCCGCAAACTATGATTTAAAAGTTGATCCTCCTGGATCTGTGCGTAATGATGATCTCGGTGCCCTCTGATTTTGTCCACCCTAAATAACTAGAAAGATAAAGAAAGATGCCTACCGAAGTACAGTTTAGAAGAGGCACTACAGCGCAAAACAACAGCTTTACTGGTGCTGCTGGTGAACTCTCAGTAAATACAACAAATAACTCGCTGAGAATTCACGACGGTTCTACCGCTGGTGGTTTTGAAGTAGCGAAAGCGGACCTCTCTAACACAGTTGGAACGGGAGGCACTGTATTTGCCGAAAATATTGGTATTGGAACCACGATCGTAATCACCAGTGCGTTCCAACTACAAAACATCGCGTCGATTGATGCCACGACCACTGCAACTATTGAAGCAGCGATTACAACTGGAAGTAACGATTTCTCAAGTCTGAACGTTAGCGGAATCGGTACAGTTGTTGGGGAGTTTAATGTAGGAACTGGAGGAACTGTTCTTACTGCACTTTCTCAGGTTGGTATTTCTTCTGTTGGTATTGCAAGTGCGATTCCAACTGCAACTCTTGATGTTCTTGGAAATGTAAAGGTTTCATCAACCCTTCTGGCAGCAAACTCTGCAGTTGAGTTGAATCCTTCTGGTATTAAGATAACAGGTATTGCAACTGCAACCAGAGCAAGAATCGGTGTTGTTACCTTTATTGATAGTGGAATCTTCACACCTAATGGCATTGTAACTGCTACATCTTTTAGCGGAGAGATTGTTGGTGCGGCAGTCACGTCAACTTCTTCTGGTCTCTTCGTAAATACTGGAATCTCTTCCATCACAAAGATCAAGGGTGATCTCGATGGTCAAGTTCTTGCTGGTATTGCTACTGTTAATGCAAAACTTGCAGTAACAGGTATTGCAACTTTCAACTCAAGTGCTGAGTTCTCTGGATTCACTACTTTCCATGCAAACTCCAGATATCTTGATAACATCAAGTTGACTTTGGGAACTGGTAGTGACCTTGAAGTCTATCATGATGGAACTAACTCATACGTTAGAGAAAATGGTGGCGGTAATCTTAGAATCGAAGCAGATCCTCAAATCGAACTCAGACAGGGAACTGCAGGAATCGCTACAGTTGGTGCTAATGGATTAGATGTAGTTGGTGGAACAAACATCGGTCACACAGGCATTGTTACTTTCACAGAAGGTAAAGTTGGATCTGCTGTAACATTCGGCGCTTATGGTCTCAACATTTCTGGTGGAACTCACGTCAGCACTGCTGGCATTGCAACGGTTCAACGCATTCTAGTTGGTGCAGCAGTGACTGCTGCTGATAGCGGTCTCGATACCATGAACGTCAAAGTTGGAACAGCACTTACGGTTGTTGGTGTCAGCACAATGAGCGGTCTTGTAAATGTTGGTGTTGATACTAGCGTCGGTGTTGTTATGACAGCAGCAAATGGAACTCGTTACAGACTTTTCGTTGAGAATGATGGGTCTCTGTCAACCATTGCTCTTTCCTGATAACTAGTATAAACGCCTCTACAGAAAATGCCAAATCCTAGAGAACTATCACAATTCGGATCTTTCGTAGAGGTTGACGATTCTACAAAAAACCTTGGAATCGCAACTGACACTACTCCGTTTATTGGTATTGGAACTTTATCACCAGCAGCAAAAGTTCATGTTGTTGGTGATGTAAGGGTTGATGGATCGATTGTTGCAGCATCTGCAGACTTCAACATTAATGTTGATAATGCTGTTATTGGTGTCGCAACAATCACGACAATCCACATTGCAGGTGGAGAAGTAGATGTTACAAATCTAAGTGCTGATCACGCAGTTATTAGTACTGGGGCAACTGTTGGAACAGTACAAATCAACTCTGGTATTATCACATCAACACCTGGAGATACTGTTACCTATTATGGAGATGCACAATATCTTAATAATGTTGGTCTTGCGGTAACTTTTATTGATAATGATGTTTCTGTTGCAGGAACAATCACAGCAAATAATATTATCCTTTCTGGTGGTGGAAGTTTAGGTGCTGGACTTACCACTAACAGTTTGGTTGTATCTGGAGTCGGAACAATTGGTGGCGTTCAACTTGGCGCTGCTGGCATTGTTACTGCAGGGACAGGAACAACTACTGTTGTTTATTATGGAGATGGATATAATCTTCAGAATATTCAAGCCTCTGCTATCACGGGATTTCAAGTTGCTATCCATAGAAGACCTTCAAATGGTCGTTGGACATTTGGACAAAATATAACAAAAATAACTGTCGCTCATGATGATACCATCCAAGTAACGGCACGTTCTGGAATAGTAACAATATCAATCGGAGATGCTGCCACGCCACCTCTGACAGTAAAGTAGGATAAATATCTCATAATAGAGGGATATATATTCCTCTTTTTGACGGTATATACCAGAGGTTTTATAGTAAGTGGCAGATCCTAAAGTTAAACTAAAACGGTCAGCTGTAGCTGGTCGAGTTCCTAGTCCTGAACAGGTTCCTCTAGGCGAACTTGCTCTTAACACATGGGACGGACAACTATATGCGTCTAGAAATGTAGGCGTTGGAACATCTGTCGTTGCTATCAACCCCTGGATAGTAGGCACAGGAACAGATTCATATAACATTTATTACACTGCTGGGAATGCAGGAATCGGAACTACAATTCCCCGCAACGAACTTCATGTCAATGGTGACATTAAGATTGATAGACATCTTAATGTCACAGGTATTGTCACAGCATCTAGTTTTGTAGGAACTTTAACAGGAACTGCCACAGGATTAAGTGGCACTCCAGGGATTGCTGTAACTAATGTAACTGGGTTTGGATTTCTACGAGCACCTCATAGTGCAACAACCACAGTTCTTACGGTTACAGTTGATTCAAAAGATGCAACGCATAGATATAACGGAACAGGATCTGGCAATGGTTATGTGATTGATGGAGTACAATCTCCATTCTTGACTTTAACTCCAGGAAGAACTTATAGATTCGATCAGTCAGATTCTAGTAACAGTGGTCACCCATTTAGATTTTATCTTGAAGCAGGAAAAACAACACAATATAGCACTAATGTAACTACTAATGGATCTGCTGGTAGTGCAGGTGCATATACGGAGATCACGGTAACTGATACTACCCCAACAGTATTACATTATCAGTGTTCTGCTCATGGTTTCATGGGCAACTCAATTTTTGTAAGTTCAAATACACTTATAAGTCCTCACGCATCAACAATCAAGAACTACTTGACTGTTGATTCTGGTGCAAATATTTCAGGTGTAACAACTTTAGCAACAGCAAGTGCGACTTCTTTTACTGCAACTTCTACAGTTGTTGGATCTGCAGTCACTCTTAACTCTGGTGGCGTTGTAGCGGGTCTTGGAACCATTAACTATATTAATGCCACACATCTGAATGCTACTGGTATTGTAACGGCAAACTCTTTCGTTGGTGACGGTTCTAATCTAACTGGTATTACTGGTGGAGTTTTTGCTACAAACCAAACAGGAATCAATACATCAACTAACATTGGTATTGGCACAACTTCGGCATTTAATGCACTTCAGGTTATTGGTGATGCAAATATTTCTGGTGTTGTTACTGCAAACTCCTTTGTTGGCGATGGTTCTGGTTTAACAGGAGTTACTGGAACTGGATCTGGTATCGCTGTAAAAGATGGTGCCTCAACTGTAGGGACTGCTGGCACTGTTGATTTTGGTACAGCTCTATCAGTAACACCACTCTCTGTAGGTATTGTAACAGTCAACCTTGCGAATACTGCAGTCACTGCAGGTGACTATACCAATGCAGATATCACCGTTGATGCTCAAGGTCGTATTACTGCAGCATCTAATGGAAGTGGCGGCGGAGGAGGAAGTGGTGGAGGATTGTTTGCATCAAACCAAACAGGAATCCATACATTAACCAATGTCGGTGTCGGCACAACTTCAGCATTCAATGCTCTTCAAGTTGTTGGTAATGCAAATATTTCTGGTGTTGTTACTGCAAACTCTTTTGTCGGTGATGGTTCTGGTTTAACAGGTGTCACTGCAGAATCTTCTGGAATCGTTATCAGAGATTCTAACAGTCTAATAGGAGTTGCTGCAACAGTTAACTTCGGAACTGGGTTGAGTGTAACCCCACTTTCTGTGGGTATTGTAACTGTAAGTAATCTTGCCAAAACTTCTGGTGTTGACAGAACTGAAACGTCATTTACTGCAACTGATGGTCAGACATCATTTACAGTTTCTTATGATATTTTAAATCCAATTGATGTCTTCTTGAATGGTATTAGACTCAAAGATAGCACAGATTATACAGCAACTAATGGAACTTCTATTGTATTAACGACTAGTGCAGCTGCTGGCGATAGTCTAGTAGTCATGGAGTATTTTGCTACTACTGGCACATCAAATGAGAAACATGCAGTTGATAGAAAGATTACAGAGTTCACTGCAACTGCTGGACAAACAACTTTCTCTTTGGCATATACAGCAGGTAATATTGATGTATTCTTCAATGGTGTAAGATTATTAGATTCTGATATTACAGCATCTAATGGAACCTCTGTTGTATTAGGATCAGCGGCAGCTGCTAGTGATCAGGTAGTTGTTGTTGAATATCTTGTCAGCACTACTGGTAACGGCATTACTGGTCAGACTGTGACCACATTTAATGCAACCGATGGACAAACTTCATTTAATGTCTCATATATTATCGGCGCGATTCAAGTATACAGAAATGGTATTCGCCTTGTAGAAGATAGTGACTACACTGCAAATACTGGAACTTCAGTTGTCTTGGCAAGTGGAGCAAACATTGATGATAAGATTGTAGTTGTAGAATCTCAAGGACTATTTGGTAGTAACCAAACTGGTATTAATACAACATCAAATCTTGGTATTGGAACTACATCTGCATATAATGCTCTCACAGTTGTCGGAGATGCAAATGTTTCAGGTGTTGTTACAGCAACTGGTGGTTTCAATATCGGCATTCAATCTGGTGGTATCAATGTTGTATCAGGAGTTGTAACTGCACTTAACTTTATTGGCGTTGGTAATACATTTTTATACAATGCAGGATCAAAAACTGTCGATATTAGCATTCAAGGTGGTGGTGGAATATCTGGTATTGGTATTGCACTCTCGACATATAACGTTGGTTATGGTCAAACTACCATTGAGTTTATCGGTTCTGGAGTCACTGCTGTCTCGATTGGTAATACTACGCAAGTTACCATTGAACCTGGTCTTGTAGGTGCTGCCAAGTCTGTTACATCATTCATTGCAACTGCTGGTCAAACTGCATTTAATGTTGATCATAGTACTGGTCAAGAAAACGTCTTCTTGAATGGTGTTAGACTTTCAGAGACTGAATACACTACTAATGGATCTACGATTACATTAGACTCTGCTGCAGCACTCGGAGACGTTCTTGACATTGTTGTATACCTGAGAGGTTCTGATCCCAATAGAAATATTGAGGTTAACCTTAGACCGCCATTTAATGGTACTACAACGGCATTTACAATGTATCGTGGGGCAAGCGATACATTATTCAGTCCTGTTGATGCGCGTCAAATAATCGTATCTCTTGGCGGTGTTATTCAGCATCCAGGCATTGCATACACAGTTGGTGCAGGATCATCAATCTACTTCGCATCTGCTCCTGGTGCTGGAAATACCTGCTTTATCACAGGTCTTTTCTCCACTCAGAGTGGCATTTCAACTGATGCTACTAAGATTGAAACTCAACTCTATACTCCAACAGGCATTCAAACATCATTTACTCTCACAAGAGGATATGAGCAGAACTATCTTGATGTATATGTAAACGGTTCTCGTCTTGTTACTGGACAAGACTACACTGCGACAGATTCTTCAACATTCTCTCTCACATCTCCTGCACAAGCAGGTGATACTGTAGAAGCAGTTGCATTTAGAACTGTTGGTATTACCTCTGCAGTGACTGCTGGAATCTCAAGTAACGTTGATGGTAACTATGTCAACACCACACATCTGCGTACTAGTGGCATTTCTACATTTGGTGGAGTAGGTATAGGAACAACTCAAACAATAACAGCGTATAGTGGTGTTGGAGTTGGTCAAACTTATGTTGGACTTTTTATTGGCGCATCAAAACCAGATAATACCCAACAAAATCCTGCTTTTTATGTTAAAGAATCTTCTCAAGGTGTTATTTCCATTTTTGACAGCGGTCACACCAATGGTGGGTACATGGAGTTCAGAAAACAAGGAACTCCAATCGCTGATATAGGATCTGCTTCTAGGACATTTTCAGTCGGTGAGGCAAATCATTTTGGAATCAATGCAAGATTGGATCGTCCATTGATTCTTGGAGCAAATAATCTAGAGAAAATGAGAATTATCTCTAGTGGCAACATTGGAATTGGCACCACAAATCCAGAGCAGAAACTACACGTCGCTGGTAATCTAACTCTTGGAGATCCAAATGGATCTGATAATACTTATATTGATCAAAAACAAAATGGTCAACTTAATCTCATTAATAGTGGAAGACAAGCTAATAGTGGTAGTGTAAGAATAAACAGAACTAATAGTATAGGTGGAGATATCACTTACTTTAGAGATTTTGAAGTTTATGATGGTAAAACTAATCTTGTGCTTAAGGTAGATGGAAGCACAGGAAGAGTTGGTATCAATACGACCGCACCATCACATACATCTTATGCAACACTCTTTGTTCAAGGATCTCAGAAGGGAATAAGCATCAGAGATGATAGTGGTGTATATCGTGCGATATACATAAACTCTTCTGGTAACCTTTATTTCTATAATGGAAGCAACGAAGGTTATTTGAATAATTCTGGTGCTTGGACTAATGCTTCTGATGAAAGACTGAAGCAAAATATTAGACCTATCGGATATGGATTGACAACTGCTTTAAGTTTGACACCAAGACATTATGAAATGCTTGAGGGTGGAGAAACTAACATTGGTTTCATTGCTCAAGAAGTTGAAGAAATTGTTCCAGAAGTTGTTTCATCTACTGATAGTGCAACAGGATACAAGGGTCTTGATTATGGAAGTTTAGTTGCTATTGCAATCAAGTCAATCCAAGAGTTGAAAGAGCAAAATGATGCTTACTTGGCTAGGATTCAAGCTCTTGAGGCACAAGTGGGTATCGCATCCACTTAATAAATACCATTAAAGTCTATTGACATGGCAAGTAAAGGTAGAGAACTAGGAAATATAGTATCACCACAGACAGGGATCGCTGTTACGGTCTCTGGCGACCCTGTTGTTATTGATGTAGGCAATATTGGCATCGGAACTACAAACGCAACAGCTAAGATTACATCTGCTACCACCAGTGATGATAATATTGAGTTATATCGTTATAATGCGGGTAGTAATGGTCCTGTTATCAGAATGTCCCACTCTTATTCTGACACAATTGGAGGAAATGAACTTATTCCTGGAACTGGTGGTGGTTATGCTCTTGGCAGAATTGATTTTAGAGGATCACTGGGAAATGGCAACTGGGGAGTTGGTGGAAGACTAAAGTTTTTAGCAAAAGGATCCACGAGTGCATCTTCATTGCCAACTGATTGTTCGCTTCTTTTGACTCCATCAGGAAGCACTACTCCATCTGAAGTTGTCCGCGTAAGTGCTGGTGGATCGGTCGGCATCGGAACGGATGATCCAATGGCAGATTTACATTGTGATGGATCTCTAAAACTTGGAGGTACTTGGTCAGATGCTCCCGTTGGAACCCCCATTAAAATGGGAGCATATAATACTGGTTATGGAGTTGGTGCAAGAACTACTATAACTACAGCAACTTGGACAGTCTTGAATATAAATGGTAGTTATCAGTCAGCAATCAATATAGAAAGGGATCATGGTGATGATGTTATTGTATTTGATAAAGTAAGTCCTAATAGCCATCTGGCAATAACATTATCTATGCCATATTATCAATCTGCTAGTGGTACTGGTGGTGGATTTGGTATTAAATTTTGGGGATCCTATAATGATGGATCTAGTTTTGTTCAAATGAGTAATCTGTCTAATGGTGTAGTTGATTATTGGGGTGGTGGTGGATACGGCGGTAATTCTACTGGAGTATTTACTTATACTTGGCATACAGCGCAGGCATCAAATGATTCTGACTGGTTAGCACGCACAGGAGATTGTAGATTTTACTGGGAAGTTCGATGTGGCGATGCCAATGACACATGCTATTTTATTGATTATGGTAGTGGTTATCCTAAAGAAGGAACAATTACTATAACTGAATTTATTGCTCAGTGATAAATATATAAAAATATTATTATTATGCTACACGATATCAACACAGCATTAAAATCTTTAGCACCTGGAGCAGAATGGGCGATCAGGGGTGAAGAAATTCTGTGGCATAATGGTAATGGTTATGAACAGCCAACTGATGCTGAAATAACTGCAAAAATTGATGAGTTAAACTCAGGAGAAGCAATGAGACTTCTTCGTATTGAAAGGGATAAAAGACTTGCAAAAGATGACTGGAAAGTTGTAAAAGCAAAAGAAACTGGTACAAATCTTACTAGTGCTTTTAAGACCTATCGTCAAGCACTTAGAGATCTTCCTTCAACCGCGACTCCAACACTAGATAGTAACTATCAGTTAAATATGTCGTCTGTTACCTGGCCTACGGAACCTTAAAATGACTAAAGCAAGAGATACTTCAAATTTAGTTTCTTCTATAACAGGAATCGCCGTTACTATATCGGGTGATCCTGTTGTTCTTGGTGTAGGTAGCACAGAACTTGTTAGAGTAACTGGTGATGGTAA
>Ga0163109_10000380_pt1 | contig 36121 bp, 32 predicted proteins | sample CRUFie1St13metaG_FD_108704 | JGI IMG/M metagenome (GOLD analysis project Ga0163109, IMG submission 108704) | Marine microbial communities from the Costa Rica Dome - CRUD Field 142mm St13 metaG | ecosystem: Environmental > Aquatic > Marine > Oceanic > Photic zone | place: Costa Rica: the Eastern...
GAGACATGCTCATGGCCTTGTTTCTTGGCAGAGATCCTCTAGCCGCGTTCTTCCTAGCTTCTTCCTCATCATCTCCAACCCAGCGGACAAAATCATCCTCTGGATAGTGTTTCCAGATGGAGTCCTGTGGATTGAGTTTCTTCAGCAAGTAAATTCTAGGCACCTTTTGATTCTAGCCAGTTAGAGAAACGTATGGCCCAAGGCTCTGGAGAAAAGTATTCGGAAGTGTGAAACCTATCAACCTCAGCATTCATTCCAGCATTGGGTTTAGGTATACCTAGCCATCCCCACAAAGCCTTCCTGTTTGCAGCAAACGCCATGCTTTCCCTGAATGGACTTTCATCAATCAACCCATTTATGAACTGATAGTATACGTCTTCAAATCGTTGGTACCTTACCCTCTCAAACCAGAATAGTCTTTCTTTCTCTAGGCCAGTGATAGCCTCAAAATCACCTTCCATTAACGCCATATGAACAGAGAGCACTGAATCTTCGGAGTATATCTGGCTGAATTCCTCAATCATCGCGTTACTGCGATCCTGCCTTATCTCAGAGCGAGCGATGCTTGAAGTCTGTCGCAGTTCAATGATCAGGAAAACGAGGCCAGCGAGTACAGCTACGTTTCCAAGTGCTGTGGTGATGGTAAGGATGGTGTTTGTTTTCATAATGAAACCAAACATGAAGAAGACCTGTTAGGGCGACAATTTTTTCGGGAAGAAGCTGTGGTTTTATTCATAGACGGAGGGAGCCCAGATTCCTCTGAAAGGACTTGGGTTTTCTTTGGTCCAGTCCGAAAATTCCATCGCCAGCACAGCCTGCTTGAAATCAGACCTCTGGGTGAAGGCATCAACCGCTACTTTGAAATCGGGATTGAATGCAGCAACTTTCAACCACTTCCAGAATGGTAGTCTGCTAGCGGCCATCGCCAGACTGAAATCATAAGCAGAGTCATCGATGAGACCCTTGTGATACTGGAAAAAGACGTCCTCTAGCCTCACCATTCTCGCAGTCTCATAAAGTCTGACCTGATTCCATTCATCCTTCGATAGTGAGTCAAAGTCGCCATCCTCAAGAGCCTTGTGGAGCATGCTAGTGAACTGCCGATTCTGTGCAAACATAGCATATTCATCAATTATGCTAAGCGTTCTTTCCTGCCTTATCTCAGATAGTGCGATGGCTGAGGTCTGCCTCAACTCAAAGATAAGGAAGACTAGTCCAACGAGGACTCCAATGTTTGCAGTTGCTGTGCTCAAGGTGATGAATGTGTTCGTTTTCATAATAAAACCAAACATGAAGAAGACCTGCTAGGGCGACAATTTTTTCTGGGAGGAGTTGATCCATATACATTGCGATGCTGCCTCTCCAAGTTCCTCATGGGTCCATCTCACGCAAGTCAATTGGAGCATTACTCTGGGACCCAACTCGTTCTACATTTGTTTGCTAACCGCGACCGACAGGCCTCGTGTGGTGCCAGCTGTTCCGAACGTGACGGAGACGAAAACTGGATTGTAGGTGGAGGTTCGCTTTCCATCTCCAACGAACAGATCGATGGTTTTTTGTGTCTTAGACGAAAAGAAGTCGACTGAAAGACGGGGTCCTTCAATCGACAAAATTTATAGGATCGGATCATTTTCAGGCAATCGATCAACGTATGTTTATGTGTTGATGTTTAGAAATCTTCGAAATCAGTCCTAAAAAACTGTGAATTCGAGGGTCTTGGGGTGTGAATGGCTTTGCCTGCTTAGGACGACTGCTCGGTCTTGAGCTTCAGTTGCCCGCAGGCGGCCGCGATATCATGACCTTTCTCCCTTCGGATGGTGGTGCTGACGCCCCTGCGTTTGAGTCGTTTGTAGAATCTATCTTGGCGAGTTAGGCTAGGTCTTTTCCACTCAAGACCGAGGACGGTGTTGTAGGGTATGAGGTTTACGTGGGCACTTAGTTTCAGGGCGATTTTGCTGAGTGCCTCCGCCTGTTCGAAGGTGTCGTTGATTTCTTCTATTAAAATGAACTCCAGGGTTACCATGCGTCCCTTCGTTGAAGCATATCGTTCGATGGCGGGAATGAGTTCCTCGAGGGGATAGCGCTTGTTGATCGGCATGATTTGTTCCCGAACATCGTTGGTTGCTCCGTGAAGGCTAACGGCGAGCCGAAATTGCTCAGGTTCGTTGGCAAGCTCGAGTATCTTGGGAACGATGCCAGAGGTGGAGACTGTGATGCGTCGTGCCCCGAAATTTAGACCCCAGGGGGCATTGAGTATGCGAAGGGCAGGTAGGAGGTTCTCGTAGTTGGCCATGGGCTCTCCCATTCCCATAACTACAATATTGTCAAATGAGGCGATTTCCTCGCGGGCTCTTTGGGTTGTTTCATCCTCGAGGTGGCAGACATGGATGAGCTGAGATACAATCTCACCGACGCTGAGGTCCCGCTTCCATCCGGCCAGTCCTGAGGCGCAAAAGCGGCAGTTGTAGGCACAGCCTACTTGGGTCGAAATACAGATGGTTTTGCGTGAGTTCTTCTGGCCAACACCAATCTGAGGGGCTCGGATGACAACGGTCTCGACACGGGAGCGGTCGCCCATTTCTAGGAGGAGTTTTTCGGTCTCGTCCGAGGCCCCTTGGGCTAAGATACGCTTGGTGGGAGCAATTTCGAATTCTTGTTTCAGACGGTTTCGCAGGGGCTGAGGTAGGTTGGTCATTTCCTCCCAGGATCGAGCTCGCTTTTTGTAAAGCCAGTTCAGCACCTGTTTTGCTCGGAATCGCGGTTCACCGAGTTCAGCAAAGCGATTCTGAAGGGAATCAAGGCTTTGACCGTAGATGGGCTGTTTTTCAGGAACGTACTTCATTAATCTGGCTGCGATCTGTAGAATGGATGTGTCAATGCATCAAATTTGTCTAGCTCTACCTATCAGGGTCCTTTCGGACTTATTGCTTGAACAAGTTTGCCTTCGCGCAAGTCTACAAGCCCTGTGAACTTGATTCATCGGTATGTCTTTAAAGGAGCGTTTGTGACGAGCATTGGTGCGGTGGCCATGTTCGCGTTTTTACTTCTTATGGGGGCCGTGGTGAAGGACATGCTCGATTTGCTAGCGGAAGGGCATATGACGATCCCGATTTTCCTGCGGTTGATACAATTGCGTTTTCCTGATTTACTGGTCTATGCATTGCCAGTTGGGCTCTTGACGGGGATACTGCTGACAATGGGAAGGCTGTCGGCTCAGAATGAAGTGACGGCACTCCGATCTGCCGGGGTAAGTATTTTCAGGCTTTCGAGTTCTGTAATTATTTTTGCAATACTGGGAACGATGGTTTCTTTGGTGGTGAATTTCTATTACGGGCCAAGAGCGATGGCTTCCTTTCGCCAGGAGAAAGAGGCAATTATCCAGAAAAACCCACTCAGTTTTATACAAGAGAAAACATTTGTCAGAGGTTTTGCAGGTCTTGTTATTTATGTAGGGGATAAGAATGGTGATGAGCTCAACGACCTTTGGATTTGGCAGTTAGATGACGAAAACATGGTGAAGCAGTTCATCCGGGCAGAGTCCGGAGAAGTACGATACAACCAAGATCAGAATACACTGGTGCTTGTTCCTTACCGGGGGTCGTTTGAAGCCCGTGACCCGGAATCGCCAGAAGATTTCCGGAAAGTCCGCACTGCGCTGTCTTTCGAAAAGACTAGTTTAGTGCTACCGCTGGACGAGATATTCGGGAAGGTAACCTTCCAGAAAAAACTGAAATGGATGACCTTCCAAGAGCTGCAGGGTGTCGAGTCGGATGCGCTGGTGGAGATGAGTTCAAGCAATCCGGAAATTCGAAAAGGGGGCAAGGAGCGCTACCACAAAGCGAAGATGGCTTTCCACGAGAAATTTGCTATGGGTTTCTCGGTCATCTCGTTTGCGATGATCGGAGTTCCACTGGGTATAAGGAGCTCCCGTCAGGAGACTTCGGCCAACTTGTTTTTGGCGATGGGTCTGGCGTTGGGGTATTATATTATGATGATGTCGATCAGTTGGATGGATGGTCTGCACCAGTATCGGCCCGATTTGCTTTTCTGGATACCGAATTTCATTTATCAGGGGATTGGTTGTTGGCTATTCATCAGAAACGATCGAGGCAGGAAGTTGAAGGACGGACAGGCGGGCGTCCCTAAAGAGAACGCAATTTAATATCGCTAGGGTTTGAGGTTCTAGATACCGACTTTCTCTATGCTGCCAGGTATCCAATCGATTGCTGCACCTGTGGGTTTTCATGGTTTTCCTATTGCCGCTCTGGGGAATCGTCTGCATAAAGCTTGTTATGGAAGTCGATTTTGAAACTGTAACCGCGTTAGAGTGCTTTCAGTTTTTGACCCACACAGCGGTACCGCGTTCGATAGCCTTGGTGACGAGCATAAGTTCCGAAGGCAAGGTGAATGCGGCTCCCTTTGGTTTCCTCAATATTGTTGGTTCGTACCCAGCGGTGGTCGCCTTGGGGATTGGAATGAAAATGGATGACTCGCCGAAGGAGACGGTGCGGAATATTTACGACAAGGCCGAATTTGTTATCAATATGGTGACGGAGAAGCTGGCCGAAATTTTTTTTTGGACTTCATTTAAATATGCACCCGGTAAAAGTGAATTGGAGGCGGTGGAGCTTTCGGCCTTTCCCTATATCTCAGACGTTCCTCCGCCAATAACGGACTCACCCGTTGATCTGGAGTTACGGAGACTTTCAATCCAGGAAATTGGGTTTAATCGACTCATTTTTGGTACCGTTATTCGTGGAGGTATAGACGTTGAATTCTATGATACTGGCTCCGAGCGGATTTTGAACGATAAAGTCGTACCGGTTGGCCGCGTGCAGGGAGCTAAAGGGTATACGCGAATGCATGACCTGTTCGAAATGGAAAGCCTTAAGCTGTGGCTAAGCCGGTCAGTCTAGTGCAAAAGAATTCGATAGTATATGATGATGCGCATTGCCATCTGCAGGATGCTCGATTGGCACCATGGCTTGACGAGAGTCGCGATTCCCTGGATGCCAGCGAAATCCGAAGAAGGGTTGTAAATGGTACGCAGCCGAGCGATTGGGAGCGCGTTTTGTTTTTAGGGAACGAGTTTGAAAGTGTAATACCTTCAATTGGTCTTCATCCTTGGTATGTGAATACAGTGGGAGATCATTGGAAGACTGCATTTGAGAAATATATTGACACAGGAAAATGTGCGGTCGGCGAAATTGGGCTTGATCGATGGATTGAGAATTATGATACGGAAGCTCAAAAAGGTGCGTTTCTGTTTCAATTTAGGCGGGCTCGGGAAGCGGATTTACCCGTTTCCATCCATTGTTTAAAAGCTTGGGGACTCCTCTTGGAGATACTGGAAAAGGAAGGTCCTTACGAGCCCGGATTTCTGCTGCACTCATACGGGGGGCCGAAGGAGATGATCGAATCTTTCGTGGCTCTTGGAGCACGTTTTTCCTTTTCAGGCTACTTCGCTGTTACGGGTAAAAGAAAAAACCGGGACGCGTTTCTGGCTGTGCCCTGGGATCGATTGCTGATCGAGACGGACGCTCCTGAAATGCTGGGACCTAAACCGCTTCGGGCTGAATCGGCTTACGACTCTGAGGGAGAGGCGATCAACTCACCGAATAATCTCATCAAAATATACGATTTCGTAGCCAAGATGAGAGGAGTGGCGGTGGAAGAACTGGCTGCAATTGTTGACGCAAATTTTAGGTCGCTGTTCAGACTATGGGAAAAATAGCGGCGATTGGGTGCTATGTTTATTGGGGGCTGGTTGTCTTTTACTGGACTTGGCTTGATAAAGTAGAGTCTCAGGAGATCCTGATGCATCGGGTTGTTTGGACGCTAGTCGCAATGGTGGTGGTTCTTTACTTTCGAGGAAACCTGTCTGAGTATCTAAAGGCATTTCGTGATTGGTATGTTATCAAGTGGCATTTGGTCGCGGCCTCCCTTCTTGCCCTCAACTGGTATTTGTTTGTTTACGGCGTGACCAATGGGCGAATTACAGACGCTAGTCTGGGCTACTTTTTATGTCCCTTCGCAACCATATTTTGGGGACGTGTTTTTGAAAAAGAAACCCTAAATTACCTGCAGCTATTTGCTATTATCTTGGCGGCTGTGGGAGTAGGGCGGCTAGCGTTAAACTTGAATGACTTTCCTTATATCGCGACTGGAATTGCTTTAACGTGGAGTAGCTACAGCGTTGTTAAGAAGCGTTCGAAGCTCGGGATTTTTGCCAGTCTCGGGATGGAAATGACGCTCTTAGCTCCGTTTGCGTTAATATCGCTTTTCTGGTTCGGGACAAAAGGCCAACTGGTTTGGGGAACTTATGGTGTTGGCTATGATTGGCTTATCGTTTCTACTGGAGTTGCTACTCTGATTCCCTTACTCTTGTATGGTTACGCAGTTCGTCGCGTATCTCTTACCACTATGGGGCTCCTGCAGTACATCATGCCAACTATGGCATTGGTCTTAGCAGTATTTGTATTTGGAGAGCCATTTGGCGGAGACCGACTTTTTGCATTTTCCTGTATTTGGATCGGATTAGCTACTTATGGCTACGATAGCCTGCACAAAGCTCAGAAACAATCGTGCGACTCTCCCTAACGGCTAGATGCAGAATAATCACTGCGGTTCTTAAGCGCGAGGGTCGGATAGGATCAGCTGTGCTTCGGAGGCCACTTTTTGATCTCCCGTAATCACAAAGTACGCGTCTTCATCGATCCCGGCACCACAACCTAGTAATCGCCCGGTTGCTTCCTGTCTTATTCTCCACGGTCTGAAACATAGGAGAATGAGGATGTGCTAAACGTGCTCTAATTGACATGGGATATCCAAATACTATCGCAACAGTGATCTAAGTTCTTCGAGACCAATTTTCGAATTGTTGGCCTCACTAGCTTCGAATATTTCTGCCAAGAGCTGCTTTTTGGTGCTTTGCATTAGCAGCACACGCTCTTCGATTGAATTGGAAACGATGAGCTTGTAGCTCGTAACGACTCTGTTTTGCCCGATTCGGTGGGCTCGATCAGTGGCTTGGGCTTCAGTGGCTGGATTCCACCAGGGATCGAAGTGAATCACCGTATCGGCACCGGTCAAATTGAGTCCCACTCCTCCGGCTTTTAGCGAAATAAGGAACACAGGGATTGTCTCATTGTTCTGGAAACGGTCTACCACATCCATTCGATTACGAGTGGATCCATCTAAATAGCAGTAATCGATTTGCTGATCTTCAAGTTCGTATCTGAGAAGAGTCAGAATAGAAACAAACTGTGAGAACACGAGGACTCGGTGCCCTCCATCAATGGATTCTTCGAGGAGTTCGAAGAAATTGGATCGCTTGGCTGAGGCGTTGGGTTCTATCTCGGACTCCAAAAGTCGGGGATCGCAACAAACCTGACGAAGACGGAGAAGCTGCGTTAGCGTTTTCATTCGAATCGATCCTTTAGAAGCTCCTGATTCTTCTAGTTCGGTCAGCTCGGACTCTGCCTGATTTTTAGTTTGATCGTAGAGTTTTCTTTGTTCGGGCGTCATCTCGACATAGACCACATGCTCAAGTTTCTCTGGAAGTTCGGGAATAACATGAGCCTTTGATCGTCGAAGAATGTAGGGTGTGGCCTGCTCTTGAATTCTTTTTTCGTGCCATTTCCTGTCTTCGCCTTTGGCGTCTTTTGGAATTCCCTTCCATCCTCCTGGTAAAATGAATTCTAAAAGTGACATCAGGTCTCGAATGCTGTTCTCAACCGGAGTGCCGGTCAGAAGGAAGCGACCTCGCGACTTGAGGCTGAGAATCGCTTTCGCATTCTGAGTGCGGCGATTTTTCATATGCTGTGCCTCATCGGCGAATACACAGCGAAAGTCCATTACGGCAAAAATAGACTGATCTCGAATCAGTGTGGAGTAGGATGTAATAACCAAGTCTGTTGAGCCTAGGTCTGTCTCGTTTTTGATACGATTGACTCCTTGGTTAACGAATACGTGCAATTCTGGACAATGCTTTTCCGCTTCACGTCTCCAGTTCTCGACGAGCGAAGCGGGGCAAATGACGAGTGATCGCTTTGATCCGCTCGAATGAGGAAAGTCTTCTACCTCTGAACTCTTAGTGTCAGAAAGCTTAAGGCTAGATATTAAGGCGAGGGCTTGCAGGGTTTTGCCCAGACCCATTTCATCTGCTAAGATGCCACCGAGTTGGTGGGTGTATAGATGATGAAGCCAAGACACTCCGATAGTCTGGTAGGGTCGAAGAATTTTCGATAGGGAGTCAGGGAGAGGGGGGCTGATGAGTTTTGAGAGGTCGCGAAGAGCCGTGCTTCGGCCTCGCCAGGTCGAGGGCGGTTTGAAATTCGGGTTCAACGCGACTAGTTCGTTTTCGATCTCTGGTGCTCGAGAAAAAGGAACTTTGTAGGTCCCTTGGTGTAGAAGCGGAGCATCAGGAGACGATTCGAGGGACTGTTGCAGTGCGTGTAATTTTTCCAGATTCCGTTTTTTGATGAGGAAGACTTTTTGCCCTGATTCCACGTAGTGACACCCCGAGTTGATCGAATGGCGTACCGACTGCTCTGATATTTTTCCTGCTTGGACCGAAAGCGTGACTCTGTAGTGGTTGCGATCTTCCTGAACCGACGCCTTGATTGAAGCTTCCTTGATTTCCGCGGTGCGAGAGCGGAAATTGTCAGTGAACTCGGCTCTGTATCTTTCCTCAAGGTCTGTCCAAAACTCTCCGAGAAAATTCAAAGTCTGGTGACGATCGCGGAGCCACCACTTGCGATTTCGAGGTTCCAGTCGAAAGCGAGAAGAATCTAGTAATTCGCGAATTTCCGAGTAGTAAGGGTGTTCCCTAGAAGGAAGTGAAACAGTTAGAAAATGAGAGGATCCATCGACAATCATGGGGCTTCCAGAAAAGGACTCTCTCTGCCTAGGTAAAGGGAATCGTGCTCCTACAGTTTGGTCGGTGTTGGAGCTTTCCCTTGGCGGGGTGCCAGAAGAGGGCTCCTGAGACAGAAATTCGCTCACCCCAATTAGCTCTCCCCCATTCCATTCAATTGGTACCTTCGGGCGGTTTGCCCAAAAGAAGACTTGCTGACCTTGGAGTGTGTCCACCAGATGAGAAAGTTTTACCCTATCCAGTTGAAAAAAAGAAGACAGTTTCCCGCCGGACCATTGGAAAAGTGAAAACGCTGCGATGCGTTGGCTCTCGGTCAGATCTCCAAATGCAGTCTCAGGTAAGGACTCTGGGGTTTGAACTTTGCCTTCGCGATCAAGTGCTTCCAGCTTTATTGGAATAGCGTCCCGCAGTGCGGAAGAGCCCAGATTTGGTGGGATGATTATGCGTAAGTCCACGATTTTAGATCCGAATGCCCTAGTCTCGTTCAACAGGAACGTGAATCACATACTTCTGATCGAAATCCTCGAAGTCGAAGAATTCCCGTATGGGAAACGCAACTGGCGTCTCCCTTATTTTTTCGAATTCATCCTTTAGGACGCCTCCCTTGAGATAGAGGACCCCGTTTGGCAAATTGTTGAAAGCGGTTTTTTTTATTTTCTTGCGCACCCAATTCATAAACTCCGGAAGCTGTGTCACTGCTCGAGCGACAACGAAGTCAAATTGCTTAGGGACTTTGTCTGCTCGCACTTGTTCAGCGGATACATTGTCCAGACCGAGCTTTTGGACGCAGTCTACAACTACTTTTATTTTTTTCCCAATTGAATCAACCAAGTGGAATCCACATTCGGGAAAGAGTATGGCCAGAGGAAGACCTGGGAACCCCCCTCCAGTGCCGACGTCCATGATGCGGGTGCCTGGTTGGAAAGGCATCGCTTTGGCAATGGCGAGCGAGTGGAGAATGTGTCGCTTCGGTAGATTGCCAATGTCAGACCGTGAGATGAGATTAATCTTCTGGTTCCATTCACCGATCAAATCAGCGAATAGGGCGAGTCGTTCATATTGAAGCGACGTAAGAACAGGGAAGTGTCGTTCTACGATTCGAAGGTCGAAATCCATGCAGCGTACTCAGTGGCCGTGCCTGACACCAAGTGCAAACAAAAATCCACTAAACCACAAACATAGCGACCGCCTCGGCCAATTGGAGCACGCCGCAGTTAAGGAATGAGCTTTGCCATCGTCGACTGGAAAGTCTTGTACTACTTTTGGCGGTGATTGGCTTCACTTTTTTGTTCAGGTCTCCACGAAGTTTTAGAGCTTTTGCCTCCGTTAGATAATGCTTGGTAATCCTTGATTGTGGGGCGGCCGCCTTCAATCAGCATTTTTGGAAATCGGCCTGCATCTTTGCCTCTTCAATTTGTATGAGTGCTAAAAACCGGTTGTTTCCCGCATGGGTCTGAGCTGCTCCTCTTTGACTTCGATGCATTGCAAAACTCTTAGCAACCGGTTTTCTATGGCATCGGTACCGTGGTTCTTCGCTTCCTCTGCCTGCCCTCTAGTCATGGAAATCTGGGTGTAAGCGATGGGTGGAATGAAAAAGGCGAAGATTAGAGCTGTGAGTAGGCAGGTGAATAGGCTTGTCATTTTCGTGGGAGCAGGGTGAGGAAGTGGTTGGCACAAGGAGTTTGACGAAGGATAAAGGGCTACAGCGATGTATTTTTTTGGTAAAGGTTACGCAACGTATGAAAAAACGGTCAAAATAGATAGGGACTAAACATTGGAGCAGATTCGGAAATTGTTTAAAGATCCTTAGAGGTAGTATCGTTGGAGGTTGGTATGCTGATAGAATATTTACCAATCCGCGGTGTCCTGCACGATTGAATACGACTACTGATTTCATTTTGGGGGGTGTGCCATATTCATTTGTTTAAGCCGCTTCGCCTTCACCGTCTTAATCGATGTAATTTCCCCGCCGTCTTTTTAGAAATGATTCACTTCTAGTTCTTTAATATTGTTTCCCAATCTTCCCTGCTTGCCTATTACGGCCAAGAGTGTTGACTGTTATTCTTATACGTTAGTTGATACCTACTGTATTAGTTGGGTTTGTTTGCAATGAACGCGCTTGACCCAGAGGATTGGCTCTGAGAACTTAAAAACGTTGAGGATGCATAAAAAGATCGCTCGACGAGCACTTGCGCCAACCCAGATGACAGAAGGACCTTCTCCCTTTCACATAGCACGTTTTATAACGCGTTGCTTTTTCAAACTAGCAATTTTTCTTGGAGTCGCAGTGATTGCCTTAGGTGACGACTACGAGCGTCTCGAGTCGGCCACGAAACGTTGGCTAGACTTGGAACAGCGAATAGCAGAAGAGCACAACGCTTGGAAATCGCAGAGAAAAGTTTTGTCTCAGAGTATAAAAGTGCTTGAAGCCAGCATCGGCGAACTGACGGAGGTACTGGAAAACTTGAAAGTTTCAGCCGAAAAGCGATCGAGCGAGTTCGCGAAAAACGAGCATACTTATGAGGACCAAGAGGTCGCACGGGCTTACTATGCTGGTAAGCTTGATGAGTTAACCGAACTCTTTTTGCGATTCCGAGCATTCGTGCCAGATTATCTTGAAGAGGAGATGAATACGGCTCAGGAAAAACTGGAAATGGCTGATCCGATTGCTCTGGGGGCACGGGCGCAAATTTTGATAGCCGCATTCACACGTGTCGAAGAGTTCAACCGATCCGTTACTATGGACTATGTCTCACGAGAACTTGCCGACGGTCGGGATGTGATGGTTTCAGTTCTCTACTGGGGTCTTGCTCGAGCCTATGCTGTTGATCCTCAGGGCACAATCGCGTGGGAGTTGAAACCAGGACTGGAAGGCTGGGTTTGGCATGAGCGACCCGAGTACATCCAGCAAATTCATGAACTGGTGCAGATTCACGGGCAGACGCGACCTCCGTCAATTCAGTCCGTACCGGGGGAAGTTTTTCACGAGTTAGGAGGTGAGAAATGAGGTTGCGGAATTTATTTTTACCATTTTCGTCGATCGCTTTGGCACTTGTTTGTCTCTCATCGGCCACATTCGGTCAAAAAAAAGATATCGCCGATTTGGCAAATCAAATGGAGAGTAGGGTAGAGCAAAGCTTGCAGAAATATCGCGTTCTCCAAGAGGAAATTGCTGCGGAGAAAGTCCCTTTGATACAGCTTATCAATGAGCTTGAAAACCAAGTCATCGAAATGCGTGGGCACGTGCGATCGATCCGCTCAGGGGAAGAACGGGCCCGTGAAGAGTTAAGAGCCCAGCAATTGCTAACGGGAGATTTGAGGACTCAAAATGATTACGTATCTGGGTTGTTTACCCAGTATTTGAATACGTATGAAGGGCGATTGAATATTGCGGAGGACCAGAGGTTTTCGGCTTTGCTGGATCCTTATCGAGAGGCCATTGAACTAGCAGGCCTAGGGACGCAGAAAGCTCGGGAGAAGCGTACTGAGGCAGTCGAAATTTGCCTGCAGCGCCTCAAGCTAATTTCTGGTGGCTATTCCTTCGATGGGCAAGGGATCGATCAGGCTGGCGAGATTCTCGATGGCGATGTGATTATTTTTGGTCCGGCAGCATTTTTTCGGGAGAAAAGTGGTAGGGAAGTGGGGACGCTTAACTACCGACCGGGAGCGATCCAACCCGCAATCTCAACTTTGGAAGGGGCATTTGGTGAGTCTTTAAGAAAATACGGATCTTCAGGTCAGTTTGACCTGCCTTTGGACGCCTCGATGGGTAAAGCGGCATCGCTCGAAAGGGCGAGTGATAATTGGCGGGAGCACATTGAAAAAGGTGGAGTGGTCGGTTATCTGATCATTGCCATGGGTATTTTGGCGTTCATCCTTGCTGGCGTGAAGCTAATCGACTTCAAGGCGTTGAACGTATCGATTCCTTCAAATCTGGCTTCAACTGCGGCGGCGGCGGTGGAAGGGAACCTCGAAAAAGCGAATGAGCAGATTACGAAAAGTAAGCCGTGGATGAGGGCCATGCTTGCTGAGGGAGCGACTCATGCCAACGAAGATCGGGAATTGATGGAAGACCACATGATTAGCGTGATTTTGCATCGTAAGCCTCAACTCGAGCGTTTTCTCCCCTGGCTAGCAGTGACGGCGGCGGCGACCCCTTTGATGGGTCTTCTGGGGACGGTGGTTGGAATGATTAAAACATTCACATTGATCACGATATTCGGATCGGGAGATCCAAAAGCCCTTTCGTCTGGGATATCTGAGGCACTCGTAACAACGGAACTAGGGCTCGTGGTTGCGATTCCTACGTTGATTATTCATGGAACGCTCTTGCGGCTAGCTAAACGCCGTATCAGCGCAATGGAATTAGCGGCCACTGAGTTTTCCAAGATCGTGAATAAGCTCACAGGAAAGGGAGACGCTTGAAATGAAAGACGCGTTCTATCTGGAGGCCTGGCAATCTATCCAGGATGGAGGAGTTGTGATGATTTCGCTGATCCTGTTGTCGGTGCTGCTTTATCGGTCGGCACTCGGTACTTTGTTTTTTGTCAAAGGGTTTTCGATCGATGAGCTTAAAAGCGGTCTAGATAAAAACGCAACAAATGTTGAGCTGGAGATAGCGTATTCACAAGCTAAACGCGAGTTTAGTGAAATTGTTTCCCGTCAAGTCGCATACATCGGTATGCTCGCGGCCGCCGCACCCTTGCTAGGTCTTCTAGGTACCGTGATTGGAATGCTGGATACGTTTGAAAGTCTTTCGCAAAGAATGCAGGAGACAACTTCCCAAGTTAGCCGAGGTGTTCAATTTGCCCTTGTTACTACCCAAGCGGGGCTGATCGTAGCGATTCCGGCGATTTTTATGATTCAGTGGATCAAGCGAGAAGCGAAGAAGCGGCAGGAGGAAATTGCCCATCAGGAACTTGTATCGATTCATGTTGAAGAGGCATTTGCGAAATGAGGCGCAACATGGCAGATTTAGATCTAGGTGGAGAGACAGAAATTAATTTGTCCCCGATGATCGATTGTATATTCATTCTCCTCATTTTCTTCATTGTTACGACGGTTTTCGTGCAAGAAGCAGGTATCGATGTTGAAAAGCCTGAGGCTAATAACTCCACACCGCTTCCAAAAAACAGTATTTTAATCGCGATTACAGAAAACGGTAGGATCTTTTACGGAGGAAAAGAGATTTCACTCGCACGCGTGCGTCCGATCGTTCACCGGGTCCTCGCTATCGAAGACGTTCCGATTATAATCCAAGCTGACCGGGGGTCCATTCACGATACCTTTGCCAAGGTGTATGGTGAAGTAAAGGCTGCGGGTGGTAAGGACATTCATTTTGCGACGAAAGAATGAAGGCGTATTCCCTAGAGACGAGATTGAATCAGTCTACGAATTCGATCAGAGTTGTAGCATTTGCAGTCATCGTGACCGCTATTTTGTTTTTAGCGATGTCAATCTCTCGGCTCGGAGACATCGAACAGACAGAAGACATTGCATTGGCGAAGATTGAATTGTTCATGCCACCTCCACCACCACCTCCTCCTCCGGAGATAGTGGAAACGGTTGAGATATCCCAAGTTCCGATACAGGTCGACGTCACGTTGAATCCAGATCCTGCGAAGCTGACTGTTTCACCAATAGAAACTTCCATAGACGCACCATCGCAAGTCACCGATAAAATTGAAGTCAATCTGACCGATTTTCGAAGGCCGAACATCGAAGTGAATCTAGAATCGATCGTTTTTGAGAAGAGTGAGGTGGATCAAATTCCTGCGAGGAACTATAGTCCTATGCCGACACTTCCTCCGAAATTGAAGAAGGAAGTAGGCAATGCTAGAATTATCGTCCAGCTGTCAATCGACGAAAACGGGCGCCCTATCCATGTAATGGTCTTGAATACTCCTATTGAGGAAGCAAGACCCTTAATTATTAAAGACCTAAGGCGCTGGCGGTTCAGGCCAGCCAAGAAAAATGGTCAGAAGGTTAAGTGTTGGGTACGCTTTGTCCTCGTCTATCAGAAATCGTCCTCGTCTCCATTCAGTCTATGAAAAAATTGGTAGTTGCATTCGCTGTTTTAAGTATTGGTTACACTTCTGGTCAGGACCAGGAAGCCGATGAAATGGGGAAGCCGGATTTGTTTGGACCCGAGTTTCAAAAGCGATTCACCGCAAGCTATGGAGTTTTGGAGGACCGGGAGCCGGAACTCCAGGAACTGGAGATCTCTTTATTGGAAAAAATTGGTCCGATGGTAGAAGAAAACCCGGAGTTCGCCAAATCTATGCTGGAAGGCATGCTGGGCGAAGAAACACCCGCGACGGCTTCATTCAATTTCATCTTAGCCAACCTTTACTTTAATGGAGGTGCTTGGGAAGACGCTTTGGCTGAGTACGATCGAGCGATCGAAAAATTTCCGACATTCAGAAGGGCCTGGAAAAACTTAGGTATGCTGAAGACGAGGCTAGCGAATTATGAAGAGGGGATGATAGCACTTGTTAGATGTATCGAACTTGGAGATACGAGCCCCGATACCTACGGTTCGGCGGCTTATTGCCATTTGCGCGTAGGGAATCTGATGGCGGCTGAACTGGCTTACAATGCCGCGGTCGTGCTTGATCCAAATAATATCGAATGGGTCGAGGGCAAGGCCCAAGCTATGATGATGGCCAAGCGGTACAAGGAAGCATTGCCATTGCTGGAAGAACTATTACGGCGTAACCCCCAGAAAAGTATTTATCGCATCTATCAGGCGAATGTTTATGTTGAAACCGAGCAATTTTATAAGGCTGCCCAAGTTTTTGAAATGATCGAGGCTTTCGGCGAGGGAACGATGGATACTCGTGTGCAGCTTGCGAATATATACAGTTTGCAAGGAATGTACGAACTTGCGATCGATACTTATATAGGAGCTGAGCGGGTCGATTTGGTTAAGCGAATTTCTGAAGCCCTTCTATCGGTGAAATTCTTAATAGAAAAGGATGAGGTGGATGAAGCCCGACGTCTTTTTGATAAGATTGGTTCACTAGAAATACATTGGAAGATAGAGGATAAAACGCGGTTTTTACTCTTAGAGTCAACTTTCGCTAAGCACGATGGAGATAGTGTTGGGGAAGAAGGAAAGTTAGTGGAAGCCTTAGAGATTGATCCATTGAATGGCGAAGTGCTAACTCTACTAGGGTCACTTCATTCTGAGAGAGGCGAGAAGGCGAAAGCGATGTACTATTTCGAGAGAGCGTACAACTCGGAAAAACATGAATATGAAGCCCTGATTTTGGCCTCACAAACCCTCATCGATGAAAATCGCTTTTCTGAATCACTTGAATTGCTGCAACGTGCCCTTCTGAGGAAACCGAGCAGCGAGCTTAAGTCATTGATTGGCCAAGTTAAGCAGGCGATGGTCCGTTAGATTCAATATATGAAAGGTTCAAGCTTTTCGGTTAAGCCGACTTGTTTTGAATTCATCGGTTTGACGCCATTTCGTCATTTTTTGCCTCTTGGATTAGTAATGGTGCTCAGATACACGTTATCAGATCGTGTTTTTCTTTCAACTGCGTGGATTACGTTATGCCTAGTTGATCCAGTTTGCGATTACCTCACGCCTTGTACCCTGCCACTGTTTCAACGAGAGCCTCCATATTTTCAATTTTAGCTGTTGGATGAATTCCGTGTCCCAGATTGAAAATATGACCAGGACGATTGTGCATCGCTTCTAAAATTTTCAGGACCTGATTGCGAACGATTTCTGGATTTGTATTCAGGATTGAAGGATCCATATTACCTTGAATAGCGATGTTGCCGTTTATTCTCTTAGAGGCTTCCTTGATGGATATCGTCCAGTCCACCGAGATTGCGTTTGGATTTGTGGCACATTGCTCGGAAAGGTGGACGGATGTGCCTTTAGCATAAAGAATTATAGGAATTTCATTTCCAATTGCGTCAATAATTCTACGTATCCATTTCAAAGATGCATGTTCGTAGTCAGTGCCTGCTATGATGCCGCCCCAAGAGTCGAAAATCTGGATTGCGTCGACACCAGCGGCTTTTTGCATTTTGAAATAATGGATTAGGCTATTTGTAAGTTTGTGCATCAAAGCATCAAAGGTTGGCCGATCAGAGTAGAAGAGGCTTTTGATCTGCTCGAAATTTTTCGAGCTTCCTCCTTCAACCATATAAGTGGCTAGTGTCCAAGGGGAACCTCCAAAGCCGAGCAATGCTTTGCTCCCGGAAAGTTCTGTGTGAATGAGCTTAAGGGCATCGGAAACATAGTTCAGTTTTTCTTCGATCCGGGTAGAGTCTAAGGCTTCTACCTGCTGCCTGTTCTCGAGGCGGAAGTTCATTGTAATCCCTCCAGTATCCCTAAAATGATAGCTCTGTCCCATTGCTTCAGGAATGACCAGAATGTCTGAAAATAGAATTGCTGCATCCAAGCGGAAGCGCCTGAGAGGCTGCAGAGTTACTTCTAATGCGAGCTCTGGAGTTTGGACGAGTTCAAGAAAGGTGTATTTTTCTTTTAGGGCACGATACTCGGGTAGATAGCGTCCAGCCTGCCGCATCACCCAAATGGGTGGACGATCGAGGGATTGGCATTTTAGAGCATTCAAAAAGCGTTCGCGGGAATTCATTTGATCCTTTTATGACTCGGTCGTGAGCGGGTAGTCGCTTAGGGCGTTTCACTTGCCCAGTCGCGTGGTTGAAGGAAGTAGTCGTAAAGCTCTGCTTCAGGAGATCCTGGTTCAGGACTGTAGTTGTAACTCCATGATACATTAATCGGAAGGGACATCAGTATGGATTCGGTTCTTCCACCGCTTTGAAGTCCAAAAAGGGTTCCCCTGTCATAAACGAGGTTGAACTCAACATATCTTCCTCGCCGGTAAGCTTGGAAAGATCGTTCTCGTTCTCCATATTGATGGTTCTTACGTCTGATAACGATAGGGAGGTAGGCTTTGCAGAATTGGTTGCCAACATTCTGGGTCAGAGCAAACGCGTTGTCGAATCCACCAGAATTGTAGTCATCATAGAATAGTCCTCCAATTCCTCGGGGCTCTTTTCTGTGTTCAATAAAAAAATATGAGTCACAGGTAGATTTGAATGCCTGGTAGGTTTCTGGTCCAAAGGGTTCACAAGCCGCTTTTGAGGCTTTGTGCCATTCGATAGCGTCCTCTTTGAAACCGTAGTACGGTGTAAGGTCGAATCCCCCTCCAAACCACCAGACATCCGTTTCATCGCTCGACTTTGCTGGGGCGTAGAAATAACGCACATTAGCGTGCGAAGTTGGGACATAGGGGTTTTTGGGATGTACCACGATCGAAACGCCTGTGGCGTGAAAGGTTCTTCCCGCTAGCTCTGGTCGGCTCGCCGTTGCAGAAGCAGGTAGCTTGTCTCCCATGACGTGCGAAAAATTGACCCCAGCCTTTTCGAACGTCTCTCCACTTTCCAGTACACGGGTTATTCCTCCGCCCCCAGCCTCTCGCGTCCAGTCGTCGCGAATAAAACGGTTGCCAGAGTCTTCAAGGGACTCAATTCCGTCGCACACACTACTTTGAAGAGAAAGCATGTAAGATTTTACACTTTGTAGGTTTTCTAAACTCACTGAAAGTATTCCTATGACTAATTTGATGGAATTCTAGATATATTATGAAATATCCTCGGGAATCATACTCGCTTGTGCGTTTCAAGAATTGTCCGGAATGTCCCAATGGCACACTTCAGCTTGCGTTTTAAAAACCTCCCGTGCATCAATCCAATTCCTACCACTGGCTGGGTTGTTTACTAATATTATGAGCCATTCACAGATTCTTATTCGTTTTGTTTTCATCGTGGTTTTGTTGGCCGTTAGTAAAATGGCTGCTCAAAGCCAGCCTCAGCCGCTTGTCGTAAAGGCGAATAAAGAAGTAGATACCGAGGACGCGGACCAAACTCCGTTTAAAGAGGCGGGTTCTGAGGAGAGTGAGGATAGTGACGTGGCGACGGATTTAAAGGAAGAGGAACGCAAGGCGGAAGTAAAGGCTTTGAACGGTGAGCGGGAGTTGATCGTAGCTAGGATGTCTCTAAGGTCTGAGAAGTTTAAGGAAGAGATAGCGGCTCTGAAAGAAGAAAAAGAGCTTCTGGCGTTAGAAAATTCGTTAGCCAGAGAGAGGTTGAATCGGGAACTGACCGATTTGAAGGCGGAAAACGAGCGTTTGAGTGTCAAAATGGATGCGTTAAGTAAGGAAATATCACTGGCTGGTCTGGAGTCAAAAAAAGTGCTTACCGAAGAGCTAGCGGCTTTGAAGTTAGAGGAGGAGCGTCTAATTCTCTCCAATTCAATTTTGTCGAAAAAGATGGAAGGAGAGCTAACCGAGCTTAGACTGGAAGACACGCGTCTAAAGTTAAAACGGTCCGTATTAGACGCCGGAGTGGCTGAATTACAGGCGAAGCTTTCTATGAAGGAAAAGGGCGATTTAGTAGACAATATCGTATACAGGGATGAGGAAACCATGTACCTGCAAGAGCCTTTCTTAGATGGGGTTCTTCATGTCAGTGACCGACGAATCGCCTTAAACGGACCGATATGGAGTGGCTTAGCTGATTATGTCAGCGAGCGGATCAACTTTTTCAACAATGAAAGTGTAGAGTATCCCATCTTTCTCGTAATCGATTCCTCGCCAGGCGGCTCTGTTATGTCTGGGTACAAGATTTTGAAATCGATGCATGGAAGTGAGGCACCAGTGTTCGTTGTTGTTAAATCCTACGCTGCGAGTATGGCAGCCAGCATAGCCACATTGGCGGAGCGTTCCTACAGCTATCCCAATGCTGTAATTCTCCATCACCAGATAAGTTGGGGGTTGAGCGGTAACCTAACTCAGCAGCGAGAATTTTTAGAGGAGGCGGAAGAGTGGTGGCGCCGCGTTGCCCGACCGGTCGCAGAGAAGATGGATCTCACGCTAGACGAGTTTATTGCTCTTATGTACGACAAGAATTCAGATGGAGACTGGCGGGAGTTCGGTGACCGGGCACAGGAGCTGAAGTGGATCGATCAGGTAGTGGACCGAATTTGGGAAATGTCGGTAGACAAGAATCCGGACCGATTCGGCCGAAGCTTTATTTTTGCCGAAGGTGCTCTAGAGGAAAGTCTGGATGAGGAGGGTAAACCGTTTATGGCCCTTCCTCGACTCGAGCCATTCGATTTTTACTATTTGTACAATCCAGATGAGTACTATCGGCTTCGTTAAGGCTGAGGTTTTAGACCTTGACGTAGGGAACTTGGGTTACCTTTACTCTGAAGCCATTTGGAGCACCTAAGGGAGTTAGGCTTCAAAGTGCACTCCGCTGTCGAAGTCGCTCCTCAAATAGGTGTTCGCAACATTACGAGCGTTTTGTCAACAATTGGGGATAGTGACTGAAAGGGTCTGTCTAAGATTGATATTGATGAAATTGCACTTACAACACTTTGTGGCGGTGTAAGGAGCCTCGACGTAAGTGCCATTCCCGTTCACTCCGTAATTCTGTGATACGGCCCTAATCAGATTTCCGGACGGAATCGTCCGGTCGATCTTAACGTGATGAAACCCTTACTGATAATTTTTTCGGTTTCTTCAGTCGCTGGTATCGTTGTCTTGATCGTAAGCTCCAAAAAGGCAATGGAGAGGTATCAGTCGGTAACGGGATTTCAAGAAGGCTTCAAAGAAACGAACGATTCAAGCAGACCTGTTGGGCAATCCGTTTCGGGTAGGGAAAATGGGACAGGAACCGGTCGCTTCGCTGCCCGATTAAGAATCCGACGTTACAAGCAGAGTTTGACCGTGTTAATCCACAGGTCGTACCGCGGGTTTTTACGGATGCCTAATCGGCTAGTGGAGCCTCCGCTGCTTCGAGCGGCTCGTATTGATAGCCAATTCCGTGGATTGTTTTGAGATTCTCCAAGGGCACATCCTTCCGTTTAAAAAGATCTCTGATCTTCACGATGTATTGGTCGAGAGAGCGACTGCGGATGTCCGCGTGGATTCCCCAAACCGAATGAATCAAATTTTTGCGTGTGATGATCGTTTGGGGATTATCGTGGAGGTAGGAAAGGATACCGATTTCCTTGCGGCCAATAGCCACAATTTCTCCGTCCGTAAAAGAGATTTCCATCGTGGTGGGATTTATGGAAGCCGTATTGAAAGTGAATGGCGAGTCAGTGAGCTTAACATTCTTCGTTACGTTGAAGTCATTGGCGACTTCCGCTCTTCGAAGTACGGCATGAATGCGAGCCACAAGCTCCGGTGCGCTAAATGGCTTGGTGACGTAATCGTCTGCTCCAAGTTCGAGCCCTTTCACCTTGGAGATTTCAGAATCATTCCCAGTTAGAAAGATAGTGGGTATGTTAATGTCCTCGCACTTAAGGTCTTCCATGAACGCAAACCCGTTCTGGTCCGGAAGCGTAAGGTCTAACAAAATGATGTTGGCGAAATTGTTCTTCAGAAATCGCATTGCCAGAGCACATCGGTTGCAAATCTGGGTTTGCATACCTGCTGCTTCGAGGTGTTCAGCAATGACGTTCGCGAGTTCTGCTTCGTCTTCAACGATTAGAACTAATGGCTTGGGTTTACTGGGCATAGGAGTAACTTAATTTTATTTGGTTGTGCAAAATAAGGAGGGCGGGTCTTCTATTGCGGAAGAATAAAGATCATATTTATTCATGGAACTAACTACAATGAGCCGTAGAGGTGAACCTAGAAATATTTACAATTACTAAATGACTCGGTGTAAATTGTAAAAATGTAAAAAAAAGCCATAAAAGTGGAAAAGATTAGGCTTGCGACTTTGGGTTGCATGGATTTCGACCTAATGCGTGTCAAAAGTAGAGCCAATACTTATGTTTGGGTTGCCAAAGGGTAGCCTTGAAGATCCAACGATTCGGCTATTCGCGAAAGCGGGTTGGAATATTCGAAAGAGCTCCCGTTCCTATAAGCCGGGCTTCGACGACCCTGAATTGGACGGCCGATTTGTTAGAAGCCAAGAGATCAGCCGCTATGTAGATTCCGGATTTTTCGACGTGGGCCTTTGTGGGTACGACTGGATCGTGGAGAATGGTTCCGATGTTGTGGAAGTTTGCGACCTTGTGTACAGCCGAGCATCTAACCGGCCTTCTTACTGGGTGCTGGCAGTTCCAGAAGAGTCGCCCATAAAGACAGTTGGTGATTTACAATGTAAGCGTATTGCGACGGAAGTAGTGAATCTGACTCGCAGGTTTCTCGCTGACAAAGGGGTCGAGGCGGAGATCGAGTTTTCCTGGGGGGCAACGGAAGTAAAGGTACCCGATATGGTAGACGCTATCGTGGATTTGACGGAGACGGGTAATTCATTGGTCGCGAACAAGCTGCGTATCGTTGAGACCCTGTTAAAAACCAACACGAAGTTGATAGCCAACAAGGAGAGTTGGGCCAATCCGATAAAGCGGAAAAAAATCGAAAATATCGCGATGATGCTCCAAGCCGCTCTCGAAGCGACTGATAAGGTGGGTTTGAAGCTGAACGCTCCAAAGGATAGCATGGAGCATGTCCTTAAGATCCTGCCGGCCTTGCGAAACCCTACGGTTAATCGTTTGAGCGATGAAGGCTGGTCCGCGGTCGAGGTGATTTTGAGTGAAAAGGATGTTCGCGACATCATTCCGAAACTGAAAGAGCTTGGAGCGGAGGGAATAATTGAATACCCGCTAAATAAGGTTGTTTACTGAGATAGGGAAGCGTTGAAGGGATTATCCGATTTTTAAACGGGTTAGAGAAAACGCTCGATTTCGCTTGCTCCGGAAAATTAATGGGTCACATTCCGTGATCCTTGCGGCAATCTACTAACCGCTCGTTCCGCCGCGGCGCTTCCGAACGGGTTTCTGTTATTCTAACTATGTTGTCTGAAAGGCAACGTGCATACAGTCAGGAGACCTGGGGTTTTCGGAAGCATCTCGGATTTGCTGACACCAAGTACAATGAGTTCTATAATGGAAGAACTTCTCGCCCAGACCACCTTTGACAAGCTCAAGGAAGGATCTATTATAAAGGGCACGATCACTGAAATACGCCAAGTCGAGGTCGTTGTCGATATCGGCGGTAAATCCGAAGGCCTAATTTCTGCATCAGAATTCTCTGACCTCGGTGACCTCCAAATTGGCGAGGAAATTGAGATTTTTCTGGAGAAGCTTGAGGATCGGGATGGTAATCCCATTTTGTCATTTGACAAGGCTGAGCAGAAGAAGAACTGGGAGAATATCATTACTAAATGCGAAGAGGGCTCAATTGTCCAAGGTCGCGTGAAGGGCAAAGTTAAGGGTGGCTTGATCGTCGGTATGGGAGTGGACGCATTCTTGCCGGCATCGCATATAGATATACAGCCTCCTAAGAATTTGGACCAGTACCTTGGCCAAACTTACGACTACAAAGTTCTTAAAATCAACCTAGAGAGAAAGAACATCGTTCTCTCACGCCGTGAACTAATCGAAGAGCAGCGTTCATCCAAGCGCCGCGAACTTCTCGACAAGATTAACCCCGGCGACGTGGTTAAGGGTGTAGTTAAGAACATCACTGATTTTGGAGCTTTCATCGACCTCGATGGAATGGATGGATTGCTTCACATTACTGATATGAGCTGGGGCCGGATTTCACATCCAAGCGAAATGCTTAAACAGGGTGAGGAAATCGACGTGATGATTATCGAAATCAATCGCGAAAAAGAGAGGGTTTCGCTGGGTCTCAAGCAGACAAAGTCCAATCCATGGGACAGCATTGAAAACCGCTATCCAATCGGGGCTCACGTGGCTGGTAAGGTGGTCAATTTGGTGCCCTATGGAGCGTTTATTGAAATCGAAGAAGGGGTGGAAGGACTGGTTCACGTAACCGAAATGTCGTGGACAAAGCGCATAACCAAGCCAAGCGAACTTCTAAAGGTGGGAGACAATGTCGAAGCAGTTGTTCTTGGAATTCAGAAGGATGAAGAGAAAATCTCGTTAGGCATTCGCCAGTTAGATCCGAATCCGTGGGATATGGTGGTTCACAACTATCCAGTGGGTGCCCATGTACATGGCAAGGTTCGGAATATTACTACCTATGGTGCTTTCATCGAGCTGGAAGAAGGAATTGACGGGATGGTCCACGTTTCAGACATGTCTTGGACGCGGAAGATCAACCATCCAAGTGAGGTCCTGAAGAAGAGCGACGAAATCGATGCAATCGTATTGGATGTCGATACTTCGAACCAACGAATTTCTCTCGGCGTTAAGCAGCTTACAGACGACCCATGGGCGGACATTGATGGCCGCTTCCGTATCGGTGACGTGGTTACTGGAAAGACCTCTAAGATTACTTCGTTTGGGGCTTTTGTTGAGCTCGAGGACCACATCGATGGACTGGTTCACATTAGCCAGATCAGCGAAGAACGAATCGAGAAAATCAAGGATTCGCTGAATATCGGTGACGAGGTCACGGCTCGCGTAATCAAGATTGACCGTGAGGAGCGTCGTATAGGATTAAGCATCAAGGCGGCTAGTTACGATGAAGAGCAGCTTGCCGCAGAAACCCAGACTTACGATAATATGAAGGATGGCGGCGATTTGACGAACCTCGGAGATATTCTCGATCGGGCGACCAAGTAATTCGTATTCTACGATTGATTACTTTTTTCAAAGGCGAGTCCGATTCAGGCCTCGCCTTTTTTGTTTTTCTAGAAGGTCCTTCGCGTTGCTGTAGATTAACGGAAATGGCTTAATTCGTTCTTGGAGTTCTTTTACCTTGAAATTGTAAAATTTATTGCGGATTTTTCAGAGTTATGGAGGTTTCTGATTTCGCCCCGGTATTAGTTCAAGTCGCTTTTGCAGCGGGACTCGCGGGAGTTATTTTAACGGCTAGCCATCTATTTGGTCAGCGGGGCTCGAAAGGGATTATTAAAAATTCCGCATACGAGTGCGGGATAAAGTCAGAGGGAAAAACCAGCACGAGGTTCTCTGTCAAATTCTATGTGACCGCGATGCTCTTCATTCTTTTCGATATAGAAGTGTTGTTCCTGATTCCTTGGGTTTTGGTTTATCGCGATTTCATTGCTAACAGTCTGCCAATTCTAGGGCCGATACTTTTTTTTCTTACGGTTCTGGTGGTTGGGCTCGTTTACGAAATCAAAAAGGGCGGACTCGATTGGGAAAAATAGTGAGTTAGTTGGGGCGAGTGCCCCGCAACGGTTTGAACCGCCCTTACTTGATGCGATTAGACAAATACTTCTCTCGAAAACGTTTACTGGAATTAGAAAGCGATTCCCTTGAAGGGTGTTTAAAAGAGCTGATCAAATCCTGCACCGCTAGTTTTAAGGATTTAGGCCGAAAAAAGAATCTTCTTTCAGGACTTCTTAAAAGAGAGGCGACAATGACCACTTATTTGGGCAACGGAGTCGCATTGCCTCATTTGCGGATAAGGATGAAGCGTCGCTACGTCTTTGCGATCGGCCGTTGCAAAGTTGGTATCTCCCATGACGGACCCAAAAAAGCGGAGAAGATCCACTTGATCATCCTCATGCTGGCTGGCGAAAACACTCAGAACTATTTGAAGGTTCTCGCCGACGTAGCCCGCTTGGCTAAGGACAAGGCTTTTATTGATGATCTGGTGGGCACTCCAGACTTGGATGCGCTCAGCGATGAACTGTTACTTGGATTTGGCGGAATGCAGGCAACTGCAGCGAAGCGGAGTGAGAGTTCGATCAATAAGCTCATATTCAATCAGGCTATGCGAATCGCTAAGGGGGCCAATTGTGATTTCATCGCAGTCTTTGGAGATGTGATGAGTTCGGATAGATTGAATCCTCACGAAGGTTTCGCTGACTTTAAAACCATTCTTGTTACGAAGCGGGCCAAAGAGGGGAAAGTGGAGACATCATCGTTCGATAACATCATACAAGTTCGAGCTTTTTCACAAGGCCGGCTTGCTCAGTCTCGTTCCGCATTTCTCGTCGGAATCACTCGAGGAATTATTGGGGTGAATGACAAGATATGCTGCGTGGGAGGAATCCCCGGAAGCGATCAATTCGATACGATAGTAGTAATCGATCTACGTAGTGAATTTCGAGCATTGCTCGCAGATCAAGAAAGCTTCCTTCCCAACGATATATTGCCGGAAGTCCTTGAACGCGTGATCGGCATTGCGATGGAGTTGTCGGTTGAGGGTAGGGAAGGCCATGCTGTCGGCACGCTGTTTGTAGTCGGGGCCACCAAAGCGGTGGAGGAGTTGACGAAGCCGCTCGTTCTTAATCCGTTTTACGGCTACAAAGAGGAAGAGTGCAACGTTCTGAGCCCATTCATGGACGAGACCGTCAAAGAGTATTCCGGTCTAGATGGTGCTTTCGTAATTAGAGGTGATGGAGTACTTATTTCTGCTGGAACGCTTATTCACGCTCCGGAATATCTTCATATGCTCCCGAGTGGATTCGGTTCCCGACATGCGGCAGCTGCCGCGGTCTCCGTTGCAACAGAATGCCTCGCTATCGTGGTATCGGCCAGTAGTGGACAGGTGACGATTTTCAGAAACGGGATCGCTCTTCCGCTCATGGAAAAGTCGTTTGACGGCTAGTATCGTGGGAGTCCCTTGAAATTTAGTGATTACACGATAAAAATTCAGTTGCATTTTGTTTTTAGTTAGTGATCTTCCTCGAGACCTTTATTAAAACTAATCATGGCACGCGAAGTTATCATACTGGAATGCACAGAAGCTAAGGCGGAGGGTAAGCCCATCTCCCGCTACCTATCTTCAAGAAACAAGAAGACGGTGACGGAGCGAGTGGAGAAAAGGAAGTACAACAAGAACTTGAAGCGCCATACGCTTCACCGGGAAATCAAGTAGATTCTCTTCTCCCACGAATAATTGCAGAGTGCGATGTTGGCAGGGCGCCGCTTTTTTTGAGAAGGAGTTCCTTGGTCTCGTTGAAGCCAGAGTACTACCCGGATGGTTCCTTGTGATCTGAATCCCGCCTTGAATTGCGCCATCCATCTCGGTATTTTCGAATCCAGTCGAGCAGGGCACGCTCAAAACCAATATCCTTTCCGAGTCTTTCGGACTCGAGCCACTTGTGCCGAAGAATCTCCTCTCTCTCTGCGAGAAACTCTTGATAAAGGCTAGAGCGTTTCACGAAATCGCTCTGATCTTCTGGTTGGGAATCTTCCTTTGCCATTTTCTAGCTAACCCGCTCAGGCCTGCTTAAAACCGTATTTTGAATTTAGATTGGAATCTTTATGACACTGAACTAGTCTTAGATGTAACGCCATTCGCTGAATACTTCTCCGAGGCTAAGTAATGCTCCGAGAGCATGGCTTAAGAGTCAATGCGAAGTTTTCGCACGAAACCAACACTTTTCGGCCTGAATCAGTACTAAACGCTGTTGATAACGCGTCTTGGCACTTAGGAGATGCGATTTTCCAAAATAGGTATTATGAAAAATCTGAAGACTTTCCGGAATTCGAGAGTTTTTAGTTCGAAGAGATTAGCCGTTCAGTCGGGAAATTATTTCAGTTGCGATCAGATCAAACGCATGGGCCGACGAGGAGTCCGGTTTAGAAACCGAGATGGGTGAACCCGCGTCTCCGGCCTCCCTTATGCCGGGATCGAGAGGGATTTTGCCTAGCAAAGGAATGTTAAGTACCGCCGCCGTTTTCTCACCACCGCCTTCGCCGAAAATGAACTGTTTTGATCCATCTTCACTTTCGAGAAAACTCATATTCTCTGCCACTCCGAGGAGGGGCACGTTCGTCTTCTCAAGCATCCGAGCACCGCGCTTAGCGACTTGAGTGGCTGCCAGTTGAGGAGTCGTTACGATAATGGCCCCTTTGAGAGGTATGGTTTGGACGAGAGAAAGCTGGGCGTCGCCGGTTCCCGGAGGCAGGTCGACTACGATAATTTCTAGGTCACCCCATTTGACGTTGTTGATAAACTGATTGATTGTTTTTTGAATCATTGGGCCTCGCCAAACCACGGGTGTATCCTCGTCGATAAGGAATCCCATGGACATGACCTTGATTCCGTGGCTTTCGAGTGGAATTATGGACTCGTTTTCGATTTCGGGTCGGCCACCTACCCCCATCATCAATGGAATGGAGGGTCCGTAGATATCGCAGTCCAGTAGTCCGACTTTTTTGCCCTCCGCTGAAAGCTGTTTTGCCAAGGAGCAGGCTACGTTAGAGGCGAACGTAGATTTGCCTACGCCGCCTTTGCCGCTTGCCACAGCGATGACATTCATGACTCCTGGGAGATCGGCGAGATTGGCTCCACCTGGACTAGGGCTTTCCTCAGGCTTTTTAGAGGGTGAGATCGACACGTTCACATCGACGTTTTTGACCTCGGGAACCGCTTTAAGGGCGGATTCGACGTTATCGCGTATTCGTGCAGCCACGCTGTGATCGCTAGTTGTTACGGAAATGCCAATCACGGCGTTCCCATTTTCAAAATCGACGGACCGTACTAGGCCAAAGGATACGATATCCCGACTAAACCCAGGGTACTTGACGGCACTTAGGGCGTTTTTGATAGCTTCTTTACTCACGGCTTGTTGATGTTTGTAGATTATTTGCTTTTCCTGCTAGACGAAATTTTCGATTAGTTGTTTGAAAAGTCTCATCAGAAACCTGAAACATTCGAGGATCTGTCAAGCCCAGGCGTATAGCGAATGAATAAACGCATCAAAATTACTCTTATCAGATTAGTTGTCTTTTCAGCTACGCTCAGTCTCGCTCCGACCGCCGGTGCCCAAAGGGACATAGGTGTGGGAGAGGTAAATGTTCAGCGAGATGTTGTACCAGTGGTTACTCGTTCGCAGGATGGTGAAGCCCTGAACATTCTAAAGACGGCATTTAGTATCCACGGTCGCTACCGAGTTGCCAATTCGATGCAGGAAGCCTCGTTTGCTATACAGGTGGATCCGGTCGGATCGAATCTCTCGACTTTGAAAATATTCTCAGGCATCCCCGAGCGGCTTCAGTACACGACTCAAGTGCAAGGGGAATCGCTTCGGAACTCAGTTCTCAGGGCGGTTGATCTTGCGATTTACAAAACTAGTGGCATGCGTGGCTTTTTCGGAGGAAAAATCGCTTATGTGGGCGAAGTAGGCAGGGGAATGGAGATTTACTTTCGAGACTTTCTTTTCGGAGAAGGGAAGCGTTTGACAAACCACGGGGTTGAAGCTGTCCGTCCGAGGTGGTCGCCTGATGGCAATTACATCGTCTACACAAGTTACCTATCCGGATTCCCCAATATTCGGAGGATTGACATCCGTGGACAGCGTTCGGAGGTTATGGTAGATTTCAAAGGCACCAATTCCAGTGCCCGCTATAGTCCAGATGGGACGCGGCTTGCCATGGTTCTCACGGGGCCAGGGAACGCTGACATTTACGTGGGATCTAGCTTGGCGAAAGGTTTGAAGCGGATTGTGAATTCAAACGGATTAGAGGCAACACCGTGCTGGTCGCGTGATGGTAGGGAGATTATCTTCGCGTCGGATCGTAATGGAGGACTTGCCCTCTACCGAGGGTCCGCCGCGGGGGGTCAGTTCAGCCATATACCCACACAGATAAGCGGTTATTGCGCGGAACCAGATTGGAACCATGCAGACTCAGACTTGATTGCCTTTACCGCGGGAGTGGGAAATAGGTTCCAGGTGGCCACCTATCGATTCAGTACGAGAAAAAGCGAATTTCTGACCAATGAACGAGGTGATGGTATTCAGCCATGTTGGCTGAATGATGGTCGCCACCTGATTTACACCTCCCGAAATGGGAGTGTTGAGCGTATCGTTTTGTTCGATACGGTTACGAAGAAGCGTTCTATTCTCTCTCCTGCTGGGCTAGGGAAGATTAATCAGGCAAGCTTCCTTCCACCAAGGCGATAGACTTTAGAATTTCAAATACGATTTGAGGAATTTTTGTGCACGAGCAGTGCGGGGATAGTCGATTACTTGGGAAGAATTTCCCACTTCTACAATTTTCCCCTCTGCGATAATCGCAACTGTGTCGGCCGCATGTTTGGCAAATCCCATTTGATGGGTGGCGATGAGCAGCTTTTTCTTCGACTCAATCAGGGTTTCAATAGCTTCCAAGACTTCGGCCGTCATTTCGGGATCCAAGGCAGATGTCGGTTCGTCAAGGAATACGATATCTGGATCGGGTGCGATCGCGCGGGCGATCGCGACGCGCTGGCTTTGCCCTCCTGATAATTCGGCTGGCTTTTTAAATCGATGGTTCGTTAGTTGGAATTGTTCCAAAAGCATCCCCGCTTTTTCCAGTGACCTTCCTCTGCTATATCCATGGACTTTTTCAAGGGGTAGGGCGATGTTTGTAATCGCATCGAAGTGAGGAAAGAGATTGTAGGCTTGAAAGACAACCCCAACTCTTTGGCGATACTCGCGCAGTTGCTGATTTTCGTGGGCGATCTCATTGCCATCGATTCGAATAGTTCCGGAGGTGGGCGATTCGAGGCCTGCTAGTAAACGAAGTGTTGTCGATTTTCCACCACCCGATGGACCGATCAAGGCGAGGCACATGGTCTCCTCGATAGTCAAGTCAAGCGAGTCTAGTACTCTTTGCGTTCCGTAGGTCTTAACAACCGATTCAAGCTCTAGTTTCATGTTTCAAACCTAAGCCTGTTTTCAATCGATCGGGATAGCCGCATTATGGGTAGGGTGAGAATGAGGTACCCGAAGGCTAAAGGGAAAAAACTCTCAAAGGAACTGTAGGTGATCGCATTGACTTCTTGAGCGTTCAAAGTGAACTCGCTGATGGCTATGACAGAAAGTAGGGAGGAGTCCTTGATCAAATTTGCCGTTTGCCCTGCTAAAGCGGGGAGGCTGCTTCGAAGGGCCTGAGGGACAATTACATAACGAAAAGTTTGATACTCGGAAAAACCGATGGCTTTGGCGGACAAAAGCTGGGATTTGCCAACTCCTTCAATACCAGCTCTCAGAATCTCTGAAATATAAGCACCGCTAAATATGGCCATAATGGCAATCCCGACTACATAGCGATTTTGGATACCAGCGGCATCCGCAACAACGTAGAAGAAAAAGAAGATCTGCACAAGAAGAGGCGTTCCTCGAGTCAATTCTACATAGATCATCGAAAGGTGGCGAATAAGGGGAATACGAACCCGTTGACATAATGTGGCCAAAGAGCCGATTAAGAAAGCGAAAAACAATGAAAGAGCGGATATCCACAAAGTGGCGATCCAGCCATCAGCGAACTTCTTCTTGTATCTTAAAGCCGATTCCCAGTTCCATTGATATTCTAGAGCGGAAAACGAGGTGTACAAAACGAGGGAGAGAAACAAAATTGCACCGCCGATCGATACCAATCTAGACATAGCGTGGTTCTTCGTTTTACTCGTGTCGCCTGAGCCAAAAATTAATGAGACGAACGACACTAGAAAAAGAAAGGGAATCCGAGTTTTTTAAACTCTGCCTTCTGTTCCGACAAATATTTGTCGCCAAGTTGGTCGAATCCGCCGCTCGCCTCATAATCAGCTAGAAATTGATTTACTTGCGTTGCGAGTCCATCGTTTCCTTTCCTAATGCCTATGGACCATGATTCGCTGTTAATTGGATTGAGAAGTGCACGGGTAGTATCTGAATGCTTTTTCCAGTTCAAATAAATAGAGATCTGGTCATAGATGAATGCATCAACCTTGCCTTGGGCGACTTCTAGAGAGGCAGCTGATTCCTTGTCAAAAATCAGTATTTCAGCTTTCTTAAGATTTGCGTTTGCGTAAATATGTCCGGTAGTTCCTTGCTTCACTGCAACTTTGGCACCAAACTGATCGATGTCTTCGATAGAATTAGAATCACCGCTTTGGGATACGAGAACACACAGTCCAGTATGCAAATATGGGTTGGAAAAGGAAATGGACTGGGCCCGCTCTTCTGTATGAGTCATCGATGAAATGATGAGATCGATTTTGCCGGTTTTGAGAGCTGGTATTAGTCCTGCGAAAGGAATGTTCTCGATACGCAGATTTTTACCCAGTCGATTGGCCAGGGCTTGGGCCATTTCCACGCTGATACCCGTTGGCTTGTTGTTTTCATCCGTCATTTCAAATGGCGGATAGGACAACTCCATGCCGACTACTAGAATTTGCGTATCGCGTTCTTTCGAGCACCCCAATTGGAACATTAGAGCAATGCCAAGGCCGCAAATTGAAATTTTGCTCAAATAGGGTAAAAAACTGAAGAGCCTCATGACGCCATTAAAACTTTCTCCAAAGGGTTGCATGGGCAATCGAATACTGGTTCTTTCTGTCGTGCTCCCGTATCAGAAAAGGTAGGTTCTGGGAATCGATCTTCTCGAAATGCGGAGCCAATATACACTCTAGCTGATCTACGGTTTTGATAGGGGTGCCATTTTGATCATAGCCACCGAGCCACTTCGACTTGGGCGTATACTCCTCAAGCCAAGTGTAAGGTGAGGTTATGGCCAGGACTCCATTTTCGGCGGTGAAAGAGTGAATATTCTGGAGGCACTTTTTGGGGTTGGGAAGGCGGTCGATCAAATTGGCCATCAAAATGAAATCGAACTTCCCCAACTTGGGGTTTAGGTTCATTGCGTCTCCCTGTGTGAACGTGATACGTCCGGGCTGAGAGTTGTCCGGTATCGAGACCTTAACAGGTCGAGTCAGATCGCCTTCCGTAGCGATCTCGATGGTTGCTTTGCGGCCGCTCGAAATGCGATTAGCCGCTTGAATCAATGCGTGTGAAAAATCAATTCCGACTACCTCAATGAATGACTCGCTCAGAGCATGGGAGGCTGCACCCACTGCACAGCCAAGGTCTAGGGCTCGTTTCCGATCGATCGATTGTCCTTCATGTAAGAGTCCGCTACGACGAGCGAATCCAAGTGCTTCCTTTGGTCCCATTTGGTCGAAAAGTAAATCTGAATGGGATCCGTAATGAAATAACAGATACTCTGATACTGCTTTGTCTGACTCGTAAAAGTTGTGTGGCATGAAATTGGGAAGGATTGAAGATAGGTGGTGTTTTACGATTCTATGGATGATTTTGGCAAACTAGCAGTCGGATACATTAATTTTTTAAGCCTCTAGCACTTTCGCTTTTCGAAAATGTAACTAATCGAAAGAGCACACTGGATATTCACTACGAAATTCTCGAAAGCAAGATTCCGAGATTTGTTGGTAAGATATGTGAAACAATGTTTGCAAGAGAGTAAATTTTGTCGCTTCTGAAGATTTGTCAAAGACACATATTTCTAATCCTAGGCACGGGGAGGATGCAGAGAGCGGTTTGCATGGGAGGCGGTTGGGTTCGTGTGATAGGTCAATGGAGTGTCTGCCTCTTTTTCAATTTGTCGCTCATTGAGAATATCACCACTGGGCTTGCGAGCGAAGCGACTGCCCAATAAGTTCTATACATTATTTTCGACATTTGCTGAAAATGGGTAATATCGTTGGCGTTAGGTTTAAAGGTTTGCTGGAAGAGCTCGGTCACAAGTAAAAATTGACAAAACCTATGTCGCTGTTCGGGTAGTAGCTTTTCATTTCAACAATGAGCAAGCCATCCTATTTGGAGAACGGTTCGAGGTGGATTCGGCATTGGCGAAGATCAGACAGAAAACCCTAGCGACCGGGAGCGATCGTTTTTAGTGTGCTTGATATAAACGGAATCAGCTGCTTCTTCCGGCTCACGACTCCTTTGAGATCGAAAATCGGACCCTCGTGAATGTTGGGGTAGGAAATATTGCTCACAAATTCGTCGTGCCCAGTGACCATCAAGATCGAATTGTGTTTGTTGATGTCCGTAATCAAAACGCAGGCAAAATCCAGAGACTCTGACTTAACCAGTTGATCCAAAGCGCTCATCAATAAAATCTCGCTACTCCAGAAGTTTTGGAATCCGAGTTCCTCAATTTGCGAAACAGAAAACCTAAAGCCGTTTTCTTCATAGAATTTTTGGTCGGCCTTTATTACTTCTTCAGGACTCATAGTAAGAATGATGGATCCACTATTGAAGATTTCCGTTGCAAGATCTGTCGCTGTGACCCCCGCAATGTTTTCTAGCCATTGCATCGCTTCCGAGTCTTGCTTCGTGGAGGTGGGCCCGGATAGATTCAACGTGTCAGAGATGATACCTGACATCATGATACCCGCGATCTCTGGTGAAGGTTCGATGTCGCTCCTGTGAAACTGCTCGGCAATGATTGTGCATGTTGACCCTACTGGATCGTTGATAAAGCGAATGGGCTGGGCAGTGTTGATTCCGAGACGGTGATGGTCGACGACCTCGACAATATTTACTTCCTTTGCACCCGGAACTGCTTGGCTCATCTCGTTATGATCTACTAGGATGAGCTTGGTTTTCTTGGGCTTAAGAATATCGGTTTTACTAAAGATCCCCAGCAGACGATTTGAATCATCGGTCACCATGAAAGCTTGCGCGTTCGAATTTGCCACCCGCCAGCCGAGTTGCTTTACGAGCTGGTCTGGGCTAAAGCTGACACTTTCAGTTTCTATGATTTTTGAAATTCTAGTTGCCGTCCGAATCGTCCAAGCGGTGGTTGCTGAATCAAGCGGACTGATGATGAGTGAGACGCCTTTTTCGCGAGCGAGCTCGATTACTTCTGGGTCTACTCCGAGGCTACCAGTTATTACGAGAAGTCGTACCCCGGTTTGAATCGACCTCTGTTGAATATCCCAACGATCTCCAACGATGATAATGGTTTCGCTGGCAGGGATCGCGTCTGAATCGGTTAGCTTCCCAAAAGACCGAATGTCCATAGCACCGATTTTGACATACATGTCTTCAAGGCTATCAGGATTTCGAGTGACTTTGACATCTGCACGAAGTGCGTTCGCAACGTCATTGATGCTCGTGTGAACCTGGCGCATCGCCCTTGGCTCGCTGAATTTTGGAACGAAGTAATCACCCATTTGAAAAATGGATACAAAGCCTTTTAATTTGCCTTCGTCGTCTACTGCTGGTAAAACTCGTACGTCATGTGTATCGATTAACTCTAACGCCTCAAAGAGGGTGGCATTCTCGTGAACTTTGACCACGTCGTGCACCATTATGTCTCGAACTCGCGGGGAAACGTCTCCAATGAATAAAGGCACAGGCTGGTTGAACTTATTTAGAATTGTCTCAATTCGAGCGTTCGTGTTACCACATCGAGCAGGAATGAATCCTTTGTGCCCCTGGAGGGTCTTGAGATTCGCGTAAGCGATTGCCGAGCAGATTGAGTCTGCATCGGGGTTTTTATGGCCGATAATGTATGTGAAGTCTTGTTCCGACATCGCCTGTAAGATTGTTTGATCCTGTAGAAGAACCGAAGATGGTTATTATTTCGACTCGGGCAACAGACAAATTGAGGAATCTCGCCGACAAAAGAATTTGATTCTAGAAAAGAATGTTGCCCTACTGACCGCGATGAATGTTTCACTAGCCGAACGGATTGAAGAACTGCAAAACGGTGGAGGACTACTGGAGTCAGCCGCCGTTAATATTAAAAACTGGCTGACGGGAGGGTTCCTTTCGCCAGAATCCTTGGTTAGCATTACAGAATTAGTTGAGACCAGCAATGCGGAAGAGTTAAACAATAGGTTCTACAAAAACATCGCGTTTGGTACAGGCGGGCTAAGAGGTCGCACAATAGGAGCGACATCCACCGCCATAGAAAAAGGTGACATGGAATTAACCGGAGTTCCGGCAAGCCCAGGAGTTGGATCCAACATGCTAAACGAATATACTGTGGCCAAAGCCACGATCGGATTGTTCGAATACGCTCGGAAGTATCTGGAGAAAAAGGGTTCGGTACTCGTTCCCAAACTCGTCATCGCACATGATGTTAGGCACTTTTCGAGGTACTTCTGTGAATTATCTGCATCAGTATGGACGCGCTGTGGAGGAGAGGCGTTTATCTTTGATGGACCACGATCCACTCCTCAATTGAGCTTTACGGTCCGAAGTCTAGGCGCTACCTGTGGCGTTGTTATTACCGCGAGTCATAATCCACCTCATGATAATGGATACAAAGCATATTTTGAAGATGGGGGGCAGTTGGTGCCGCCGAACGATCAAGGAGTAATTCATGAGGTGGAGTCTGCTCAATTGAGCGGGTTACAAAACTACTTGGCGATTAATTTAGATTCTGTAAAAACACTCGGTCAAGTTCATGATGAAGCCTATGTCGCAGCAGTGGCTGAAACGGTTATTGATCGCAGTGTCCTCGATGGCTCGGAGTTGAAAGTAGTTTTCACACCAATTCATGGA
>Ga0163109_10000382_pt1 | contig 36018 bp, 37 predicted proteins | sample CRUFie1St13metaG_FD_108704 | JGI IMG/M metagenome (GOLD analysis project Ga0163109, IMG submission 108704) | Marine microbial communities from the Costa Rica Dome - CRUD Field 142mm St13 metaG | ecosystem: Environmental > Aquatic > Marine > Oceanic > Photic zone | place: Costa Rica: the Eastern...
CGGGTGAGAAAATAATACAGCATAGCCATCTCCAATCCATTCGTGGAAACGGATAAACCCCTCAGTAGTCTCAATTTCAAAATCGGGTGCGATATCGCCAATTGTTAATAACGCCATAAAAAACACCTCTTAGCACTCTTAAAATGACTTGCGCGGCCAATTCATCTGCAGCCACAGCCCTAGTAATAACACACATTTAACAAAAATAAAATGGTATATTAATTTATTAACATTAAATTATTGTTCTTTTCAAAAGCGGTCATTTCACCTTTTAGGCCAGAATAAGATTTTGACGGAACAACTGGAAATTATTTTTAGGGATGAAAAGAATGCTATGGGCGGGGATTATGAGGCCTATATTTTTGTATTTTGCGGTTCTGATTTTACAGGCCTATTTCAGGTCCATTCGAGGTTATCATCGTTTCCGGCCTACATTGCTTCTGAACCAAGTTCAGATTACAAATATATGTTGTTCAAAAAGGCCAAGCAGGTTTCTCAGGGAAGAGAAGCCTCATTCTTATTTTGTGATTATTGAAACAGGGCGAGCAAATATAAATTTGGAAAACACATTAAATACACCAATCAAATTCCTTCGTGATTTTGATAGCAAACCAAAGGTATTTATACCAGAAGAGGGGCATGGTTTGGTTGAGCGCAGCGGAGATTTCGAGGAGCGTTTGATCTCACTCACTGATGGTAGAGACGTTGCAGAGCAATTTACGCTCGACCGAAACGGTTTCTCATTTCATCGGTTTGAGACTGAAATGGAAGACTTTCTAGACGACACTCAGGTGCGTGAAGTCTATTATCCAGAGGTTCAATTTCTTATAAAATCAAATACCAGAGCAAAAAAAGTACACGTATTTGATCACACCGTTCGAATTGAAGATGAAAACAAGCGCAAGTTACAATCTGTGAGGGCACCGGTAGAAGTTGCGCACAACGATTATACGGAAAAGTCCGGCCCGCAGCGTGTGCGAGATTTATTCGAAGAAGAAGAAGCGGAAGATTGGTTGCAACAGCGTTATGCTGTGATAAATGTTTGGAGGTCTATAAATGCGCCGGTAATCACCAAGCCGCTCGCGCTCTCTGATGCATCCACAATGCCGTCGGGTGATTTCATTGCGACTGACCTCGTTTACGCAGACCGTTTGGGTGAAATTTTCCAAGTACGATATAGTGCTGAACAACGGTGGTACTACTTCTCCGGCATGACCCGCGACGAGGCTCTTTTGATCAAATGCTTTGATTCTAAAATTGATGGCCGCGCTCGCTTTACTGCTCACACCGCATTCACTAATCCAAACGCTCAGGAAAATAGCCCATCTCGTGAGAGTATTGAAGTGCGAACCCTCGTCGCATTTTAGGCTATTAAGCCAATGTTTTTCGGTATGTTTAAACGGTGCCTGTCGATTCAAAACTATAAATACTTTATCTCAAAAAGTATTCTAATTAATTGAAGAGGTGATAATTAAACCATCAGCTATTGTGACGCCTTGACCTTCTTCGTGCACAATTACCGGATTAAGATCAATTTCTGCAATAATGTCAGAAAAGTCGGAGCCGAAGTGGCTCAATTTGACCATCAATTCGGCGAGCGCAATTTTATCAGAAGCCAACCGACCTCGCACGCCATCTAGGATAGCGCTGCCCTTGAGCTGAGAAAGTGCTCTAAGTGCCTCATTTATTGAGATTGGTGTCGGTAAAATAACTCTATCTCGGAGCACTTCAACAAAAAGCCCCCCTAGCCCAACCAACAACATCGTTCCGAAAACGTCGTCGTGTTTGAGGCCTAAGATGAACTCGACTCCATCGTTTGCCATCGGTTTTACAAGAACCCCATCCAGATCTGCACGTGGGCAATGTTGCTCGACAGATGCGAGGATTTTACAAAAAGCATCCTTAATTTCGGTCTGTGTTTCAAGGTTTAAAATCACCCCACCCACATCAGACTTATGTGGGATTTTGGGTGACTGCACTTTCAATGCAACAGGCCCTGAGATTCCTTCGGCAATTGCAATAGCATCTTCGATGGACTTTGCTAAATCTCCACCTCCGAGGTCTATGTCGTAATGGCCTAGTATTTTCCCCGTTTCATACTCTGTTAGAACCCCACCTTGATTAGCGAGTACTTTTCGAACGGCTTTTATCCGAGCTGGGTTCGAAGTCCGGATTTCTGGAACCGCGAGGAATGCATCCCGCAAAATCTTATAGTCTGCCATCTCTCTGACAGTTCTTGCACAGTTCGGCATATTCGTAAAAAAGGGATAGCCTGCTTTATTAAACATCATAGTGGACTCGGAAGACGGTAATGTATAGGTGCACACCATAATTGGTTTTTTTGCCTCTTGTGCTACTCTTGCCAAATTATCGCCTTCACCCGAGAAAGAATGGGCATGCCGAGCTGAAGTGACGATGATTATCGAATCAACTTCTGGAGACTGTGAAACCCACTCTCCTAAAACACTGTAGCCAATTTTACGAATAGACCCCGCAGTTGCATCGACCGGATTTTGTGAGGTAGCGTAATGAGGCAAATGGGCGTCTATTCTATTACGCGTTGCATCATCGAGTAAAGGAACTTCAAGGCCTATCGAGGTGCATGTCTCCGCCATCCAACCAGCCGATCCGCCAGACCCGGAGCAAATACCTACTCTTTTGCCTAGCGGCAGACGATTGCCAAAATGAGAGAACCCTGCCGCAATATCGCACATCTCTTCGCGGTCTTTGCCCTCTATAATGCCGTATCGTTGGAACATCGCTTTGTAAGCATCATAAGCTCCAGTCATTGCTCCGGTGTGAGATTGGGCCGCTCGGCGGCCGGCCTCTGATTTTCCAATTTTTGTCAGTATGATTGGTTTGCCGGCGCGAAGAGCCTTCTCTGCAGTTCGTTTGAATAGATCAGGTGTTTTCACATCCTCAAGAAACAACAAGAATGCATCAGTCTTTCCCTCATCGAGAAGGTAATCCACAAAATGAAAGGTCTCAAGCGCGGCTTCATTCCCTGTGGTAATCACGTAGCTGAAAGGAAGCTCCTTTGGGCGACCCTGATCATAGAGACCAAACCCTGACCCGCCGCTCTGAGCAATAGCAGCTACAAACCCATTTTTCCGATAATCAGGGGTCAAACTGTTGCTAGGTTCAGCTACTGCAGGGCTAAAGGTGGGACAAAGAGATTTTAATGTGTTGGCAAAACCCTCGGAGTTCGGGCCGCTTATGGCCATGTCAAATTTAATTGCCATTTCGTTTATTTTAAGCTGGAGCTTTTTACCCTTACGATCTCCACCTTCAGCAAAACCTGATGTTATAATTTGTGCTGCTTTTACACCAGAATTGCCGCAACGTTCCAATTCCTCCAGAATGAACTCTGCTGGAATAATTATAAGAGCAAGATCAATCTGTTCGGGCACTAATTCTATTGAACTGAAGGCCTTTAATCCTTGGACTTGCTGGGCACTTCTACTAATCGGATAAATCCTCCCTTTGTAAGGGTGACTTAGTAACACTTCCATAGCACGACCGCGAATAATGGACTTATCATTCGAAGCCCCAATCACGGCTACGGTTGTCGGATTGAGTAGAGCATTTATATCGGGCATCGTTCTCGCTTAACGAAGTCCTAAACCACGAGCAATGATCCCCCGCAGCACCTCAGTTGTGCCGCCTTGTATGGTGAGTTTTGGGGCAACCTGAATGCCGTAATTCAGCAATGCGTCGAATGAGGCGCGATTGCTATCTCCTGGGGGCACGAAGGTTGCCAAGTCACGCGCTTTTGCTGGGAGCTCTTGTTCCCAAATTGTACCGAGGTCTTTTACAAGAGAACCTTGGATTGTAGGTTCTTCGCCGGCTTGCAACATACCATTAACCGAAACTGACATGCGCCTGAGTGTATGTAGCCCGGCAACCAAGCGACCCAGACCCTCAGCTGCTCGGGAGTCTGGATGTTTCCCGAGTACCTGCGCTAATTCAAATAAAACATATGATGTTTCTAAAAACCGCTCCGGGCCGCTGCGCTCGTAGGCAAGTTCACTCGTTGCTTGCTTCCAAGCTCCATCAATCTCGCCCAAAACATATTGGTCCGGGATAAAGGTATCTTCAAAAACTACCTCATTGAATTCATGCTGGCCACGGAGATTTACAACTGGGTTAATTTTGATATCGTTAAAGTTTTTCAAATCAACAAGGAAGTTTGTTAAGCCATGGCGACGATTCTCTTTCGTGCACGGTGAAGTTCGAAATAATGCAATCATATAGTCTGCCAAGTGAGCGTAACTGGTCCAAATCTTACTCCCATTGATAAGCCACCCACCTTCGGTTTTAGTTGCTTTCACTCGTGCAGCAAAAAGATCTGAACCATTTGATGGCTCACTCATACCGATGCAAAAGGTGCATTCCCCTGCGGCTATCCGCGGTAAAATATCTGCTTTAATATCCTCGTCTGCTAACTTTAGGATAATAGGTCCACTCTGACGGTCCGCGGTGAAATGCCCACGCACAGGCGCATTGGCAACCCGCATTTCTTCCGTGACCACGTAGCGTTCAAGGAAGGTGCGTTCATGGCCGCCATATTTTTTTGGCCATGACATTCCAATCCAGCCTTTAGCTCCAACTTTACGGCTAAATTCTTTATTAAAAATTCCTCCCATAGCATTTTCTCGTCGATCAAATGTGCCGGCAGCTTCCTCCTTGTGGAGAAAGTCGCGTACCTCATGGCGTAAATCCTGGCATATTTTCGGAAGTCGAATAGGATCGAATCGTATATTCACAGACATAGCATGTTCCTCACAATTATTATTTAGCGGGCGGCGATGGTGGGCCATAACTGATCAGCCCCATTTGCCGCTACAAATTCTCCGAGGGCAACAGCCCAGACACTTTCACCACCAAAGTCATCACGCCAACTCCAAAGTCTTTGGGTGTAGCGGTGTAAAATATGTTCAGTTGTATATCCGATAGCGCCGTGGACTTGATGCCCAATGGCTGCCCCTTTTCCTGCTGCTTCTCCAGCCCGTATTTTGGCACTTGCAATTTCAAGAAAACCTGCCTCATTAAAACCTTCCCCACTATTTATGGTGTCCGCTGCAGAAGAAGCTGCTGAAACTGCTGCGGCGGCCTCTCCAGCAAGCTGAGCCAGATTATGCTGCACCGCTTGAAACTTTGATATGGGGCGTCCGAAGGCTTCTCTATCTTTTGAATATTGAACGGCAATATTGAGAATATGTTGCAGGGCTCCCCCCATTTCCGAACATCGAATCGCTGCACCCATACGTAATAAATGATCTCGTGTGAGTTTTGTTTCCGCGCATTGGACCGGCGTTACTCGATTGAAGTCAATTGTGTCGCGAGGTTCTGAAGCATGGCTGTCATGCTGTTGAAGGATGCAGTCTTCGCGATTCACTAATGCTAAGAAGGACTGACCATTTCTTTCTGCAAGCACAACGACTTGTGCAACATCGCGCCCAAATGGAATCTGATGGGTGATACCTTCAAGTGTATCGTTGTCATTGAGTGTGACAGTGTCGTGTTGGTTGACTGGAGCAATGCTCAACATGCCATCAGGAACATTAAGGCCTGTCTCCGATAATAGCCAACCGGCCAATAGCGTTTCGGCAATTGGCACGGGAATAGCAAACTGCCCTGCAATACGAAGTATCTCAAATCCGTCAGCTACATTAGCTCCCACACCATTAAATTGCTCCGGAACCCATGCTCGGGTTAAGCCATTTTCTTCCAACGCGCTCCATAGAGTTGCCTTCCATTTTTCGTCTTTCGAGTTATTTATAGTTTGGGGGTCGCAAAGATCGTTAAGAATTTTTGCGGTGGTATTGATGATAATATTATCCGATCCGGTCATTGCGTTGGATTTCCCTTTTTGCTGCCGCCCACACAACAAGGGCGGTGCGACTGAAGATCAAAGTTATATGCAAACTTCATTTAACAACTTTTTCATAAATTTACGCAAATCGATATTTTTCTGCAATGGTGTGTCTCAGAATTCATGTCAGTCGTTCTGGCAGAAGAAATATGCATCTCAGTAGATCAGAAAAAGCATCAAGAACAGACATATATATAAAATTGTTGACAATAATGCACCATAAGCTTAGCTAAACTAAGTCCGATGAAAGTAAATTCGAAACTCAAGTTAATCAGGCCGACGTCACTGGCCAGTGTGGTGCAGGCGGAAATCGAGCGTCGCATTGTAGACGGTGAAGTTGCTCCCGGTGACCGCATAAATGAAAATTCAATGGCCGCTGAAATGGGTATTAGTCGCGGGCCAATCAGGGAAGCTTGTAGCGCACTTGTTAAAGCTGGATTGCTCGAATTCGTTGTTAACCGCGGTTGTTTTGTGCGCGTCGTATCAACGCATGAAGCAAGAGATCTTTATGTCTTAAGAGCGTCATTGATGAGGTTAGCGGGGCAATTGCTTGCCGCGCGCATTACCGACCAAGAGATTAAAGTGCTAAGTAAAATGGTAGAGGAAATGTCAATAGCGGCCGCTACTGAAGACTTTCACGGGTATTATAGTGTCAACCGAACTTTTCATGATTCAATTGTTGAATTCGTCAACAATAAGCGTCTACGCGAAATATGTAACGGCCTCGACAAGGAGCTACACCTCTATCGTACTCAAAGCATTTCCCGCAGTTTGAAGGAGTCCGATCGGGAGCATAAAAAAATAATGGCAGCTCTCGCATCCCGTGACTCAGAGAAAGCTGGAGAAGCTTTAGCGTCTCATATCGATAATAGTATGGCTAGATTTTTTTCGGTCAATACCTCTGGCCGTGTGGCAACAATATCTGCAGCTGTGACAGGAGTAAAAATATGAAATTTGGCAATTTTCTTTTTCCTCAATGCCCAGACCCTGAGAGTGACGAGCGTGTCATTGACGAAACTATAATGGAAGCAAAGCTCTGTGACGAATTGGGTATGGATTCAGTTTGGTTAGCAGAACACCACTTTGATGGTAACTGCGCATATGTGGATCCAATAAGCTTTGCTGCTGCGATCGCGGCAACTACAGAACAAATTAAAATAGGGTTTGCTGTTGCTCAGATGTCATTGCATCATCCTATACGGCTAGCTGAGCAGATTTCTATGATCGACAACCTGAGTAAAGGCCGATTAATTGTTGGTCTGGGGCGTGGCACAGCATACAATATTTATGATTATCTAGGGTTTGGGATAGATCCTGATGAAGCCTACGAGCGCTTGTTGGAGGCAGAAGAAATCATGGTCAAGGCCTGGACAACTGAAGATTTCAGTTTCAAAGGAAAATATTGGGATATTTGGTTACCCGCACTTAGACCGAGGGTTTATTCTAAGCCTCATCCTTTCATGATACGTGCATGTTCCGGTGAAGAGGCGATGCTAGGCCAAGCCCGTGAGGGCAAGCCTTTCCTCATGAATGTACAATCGGTCGACGTTATCCAGCAGCGCATGGATCTTTACAGATCAACCATGGCGGAGGCAGGTTATGATGATGCCCGTATACAAACTTGCGTTGATCAAACGTGGATTTGGAAAAATATTTTCGTTGCTGATACAGATGAGGAAGCCGAGCGAATTGGCCTTCCTCTATTTGAAGGACAGCGCGATCACCGTATGGCTATGCGGAAAGAGGTATATGAGGCTCGTGGCCTAACTCTCGATAAAAGCATGGAAACAGGTGCAGCACCTAAAAAGGCTGCTGCCCGTAATGTTACTAAACACAGTTTACTTTGTGGTTCACCCGCCACAGTAGCGGAGCAAGTCGCAGAAATTGATGCTGTCGGTGTTGGGGGCCTTATTCTGCAGTTCCGTTTGGGGGCGGCACCACATGATGTTGTTGAGAATAGCATTCGACTATTCATGGATAAGGTTGCTCCTGAAATAGGACAAAAAAAGGCGGCCTAATAATGGTTGATCTTGGTACGAAAGGTGCCGGAGAAAGGTTCGACCCAATAACACTTGAAATATTTTGGAGTAGGCTCATTTCAATTGCAGATGAGTCTGCGGCAGCATTACTTAGAACATCTTTTTCAACCATCGTTCGAGAATCAAATGATTTTGGCACCGTTTTGATGGACGCCAATGGCGATTCACTCAGCGAAAACACGGGGGGCATACCGTCTTTCGCTGGAATCCTTCCGATAACACTTAAACATTTCCTTGCCAAATTTCCTCAGGAAACATGGAAACCCGGAGATTGTGTAATAACTAACGACCCTTGGTTGGCCACTGGTCACTTGCCCGATATTACAATGGTAATGCCGGTATTTTGGAATGGTAAGTTGGTCGGTTTCTCGGGTTCAATTGCTCATTCCCCTGATATTGGAGGTTCGTTATGGTCTGCAGATTGTCGCGAACTTTTCGAAGAAGGTCTTTGTATCCCGCCAATTAAGTTTTTGAAAGAAGGAGAGCTTAACAAGGACGTTGAAGAGATGATTGTTTGCAACGTTCGGTTGCCCGAGCAAGTCCTGGGCGATCTTAACGCACAGGTCACAGCGAACCAGGTTTGTGGGCGCCGTCTCATAGAATTTCTAGAGGATTCCGGACTGGATGATCTTTCCCTTCTTTCGGAATCTTTGCTTACCCGAGCAGAAACGGCTATGCGAAACGCTATTGAAGAAGTGCCGGATGGAACCTACCATGCTTCCCTTGATGCGGATGGGTTTGACGAGGATGAAACTCACATCGAGTGCGCAGTTACTGTGAAGGGATCTAATATAGAGATTGATTACAAAGGAACATCAAAACAAATCAATCGCGGTCTCAACACAGTTATGAATTACACAAACGCATATTCTGCATATCCAATCAAATGCGCACTTGATCCACTCACACCTAGAAATGAAGGATCATACCGTCCAATTAGCGTTGTGGCTCCAGAGGGATCGATTCTAAATCCTACTCGTCCTGCACCATGTAATGCTCGCCAACTTACCGGCCATATGTTGGCCGGAGTGATTTACGCAGCATTGGCACAAGCTGTCCCATCCAAAGTTATTGCGGACAGTGGCAGCGCACCGAGTATGCGTGCAATTTTTAGTGGTCTGAACCCGAAGGGTAATAGGTTTACACAAATTTTATTTGCTAGCGGCGGGATGGGCGCACGTCCAACAAAAGATGGAATTTCAACAATTGCATTTCCGACAAATGCAGGTGCTGGCAGTATTGAGGCTTTTGAAAGTGTGGCTCCCTTGATTGTTTGGCAGAAAGAGTTCCGAGCAGACTCAGGAGGTGCTGGCATGTATCGTGGTGGTTTGGGGCAAGTGTGTGAAATAGAGTCGCGCGCACTCGAGCCATTGCAGCTCTCTTTATTATCAGATCGATGGCGCCACCCAGCAGTCGGCATTTTGGGTGGGTTGGAGGGGGCAAAAAGCCATATAAGCTTTAGTGATGGAACAGTGCCTCATCAAAAATCACGCACTGTAATAGAGCCGGGCATAAGACTAAAAATGATATACGCTGGCGGTGGAGGCTACGGAGATCCCACGCAACGTGAACGTGGACGAGTGTGTGAAGACGTAAAAAATGGTTATGTCACTGCTGCGGCAGCTAGGCGTCTTTATGGGGAAGGCGGATGAAAAAACGCATCCGCATTGGTGTTGATGTTGGGGGCACCTTTACTGATTTCGTTCTTGTTGATGAGGAGCGCGATCAGATCTTCACGGGTAAGCAGTTGACCACGCCTTCAGATCCTAGTGCTGCAATTCTAGATGGTGTGGGCCGTCTGCTGTCAGACGCAGGAGTATCTCCAACGGCCGTAGACAACATCGTGCACGGAACTACCTTAATTACAAATACGATTATTGAGCGGACCGGTGCAAAAGTCGGGTTGGTAAGTACCCGTGGGCATCGCGACACTCTCGAAATGGCCAAAGAGATCCGTTACGATCTGTATGATCTGTTCATTGAGTCGCCACCTTCGCTAGTGCCAAGGTTTCTCCGCGAGAGTGTTGCGGAACGTATTTCGCCAGATGGAGAAATTCTGCTTGAGTTTGATGAAGAGGGATTTAAGAACTCCTTGAGAAAACTTGTGCAGGAAGAAAACATAGAGGCATTAGCTATTTGCCTCATGCACTCATATCGCAATCCAGACCATGAGCGGTTAGCAAAGAAGATTGTCAATAAACTGTACAAAGATTTGCCCGTCACTCTTTCATCCGATGTGGCGCCGGAGATTCGTGAATTTGAGCGGACGAGTACTGCGTGTGCTAACGCATATGTACAACCGTTAATGCAAAGTTACCTAAAGAGGCTCGATAAGAGATTAAAAGCGCTAGGACATGATGGCACCCTCTATATCATGTTGTCTGGGGGAGGAATTACTACGGTAAGGGATGCTGAGGCATACCCCATCCGGTTGATTGAATCAGGTCCGGCTGCAGGTGCAATGGCAGCATCTTATTATAGTACACTTACAGATACTAAAAATCTAATATCGTATGATATGGGTGGTACCACTGCCAAAATGTGCCTCATTGATAACAATAAGCCTGACCGAAAATATGACTTTGAGGCCGGCCGAGTTCGTCGTTTTGCTAAAGGGTCGGGTTTACCACTGAAAGTGTCAGTGGTGGATATGATTGAAATTGGTGCAGGAGGGGGTAGCTTGGCATCTGTAGATCAGATGGGATTGCTGAAGGTAGGGCCACGTAGTGCCGGTTCCCAGCCTGGCCCAGTTTGTTATGGGCTGGGTGGCAAAGATCCTGCAGTGACTGATGCCGATTTATACTTAGGCTATTTAAATCCGGATTATTTTTTGGGTGGTCAGATGACACTCAATTTGGAGAGGGTAGAAAAATCAATAGAAGAAACATTAGCAAAGCCGTTAGGGCTGACTGTTTTGGAGGCGGCTGTTGGTATTCATAATGTGGTAAATGAAAATATGGCTGCCGCAACACGAATGCACCTTGCTGAAAAAGGCCGTGACCCACGTAAATACGATATGATTGCGTTTGGTGGTGCCGGGCCTGTTCACGCTTGCCATATGGCGCGTTTGCTCAAATTAGATAACGTTATTGTGCCATTAGGGGCGGGCGTTACGTCTGCTCTAGGGTTTTTAGTAGCTGCACCTGCTGTTGATTATGTTCGCAGCTACGTAGCACGACTAGAGCAAATAAACTGGGAATATTTAAATCAGTTGTTCTGCGATATGGAGGATGAGGCGAGGTCACTCCTAATAGAGGCTGGCGCAGATAACGAAGATATTACGTTTGAACGTAAGGCCGACATGCGGCATGTAGGACAAGGTTTTGAAATTTCAGTTCCAGTTCCTGACGGTCAATTATCTGGGTCGCATATTAACAAATTGCGTCTTAATTTTTTTGATAGTTATAGGAACCTTTTTGAGCGAACAGTCACCGATATAGCAATCGAAACCATGAGTTGGAGACTCGCGGCGACTGCGCCGATACCAAATATTGCTCTCAACTTTAAGGGGCAGAAAGGGTCCATAGATAACAAACTAAAGGGCCAGCGGTCAGTTTTCTTCTCTGAGACGGGTTTTGCTCCTTGTAACGTTTATAATCGGTATGCTTTTCTTGAGGGGGATACTGTAGAGGGGCCTGCGATTATTGAAGAGCGAGAGTCCACAACTGTTATGCCACCCGGAACACGAGCTAAAATTGATAAGAGTTTAAATTTACGGATAGAGTTAAATGCTTGAAGTTAAGCGCCGTTTAATTCATGAACTAGCAAAATTGAAAATAGTTTGGAGCGTTAAAAGAGCTCAAGGAAAATATGGTGGCGTCCATGCAATGCCTGGATGAGAGTGCATTGAATTTATTATTTTACGGGGCCCGAACGGCCCGTAATTGGCAAAAAAAAGAGGTCGCCAAAGAGGTTTTATATAAACTGCATGGCCTTTTCGTAATGGGGCCAACTTCAAACAATGCACAACCGGCGCGAGTGCTTTACATTAAGAGTAAAGAAGCCAAGTCTCGCCTCTGGCCTTGTCTCTCAAAAGGAAATTTAGAAAAAAGTATGGCTGCTCCTGTAACTGCAATTATCGGATATGACCTTAAATTTTACACCAAATTAGATGAACTATCAGGTTTACCGGGGAGCGGTGCGCGGTTTGTAAAAAATCCACCCACAGTGGAGCCCTTCGCATTTCGTAATTGTTCACTACAAGGAGGGTATTTCATTATAGCAGCTCGTGCCCTCGGTTTAGATGTAGGACCAATGTCAGGGTTTGATAACTTGGCGGTTGACAATGAATTTTTTGCTGGAACAAATATTAAGTCTAACTTTCTTTGTAACATTGGATTTGGGGATTTTACCAAAACCCAGCCTCGGCAGCGTCGAGTAAGTTTCGAGGAAATATCGGACGTCATTTGAAGATTGATATTTTTGGAGGCTTGCGTTGGTGTCTGAGCTTCATTAGCGTAGAGAATCATGAAGAATATCTGTTTAAGGGGGTAATTTTAAATGCACTGGACTAAACGCCGCGAAAAATTCCGCGCTTACCTTGAGGGAGATAAATGTTATCACCCCGGTTCTGTTTTCGATGCCATTTCTGCGCGTATGGCTGAAGACATAGGATTTGAAGTTGGCATGTTCGCTGGCTCGGTGGGGTCATTATCGGTCTTAGGGTTGCCGGATGATATAGTCCTCACACTGAGCGAATTTGCCGGCCAGGCTTATCGCATAAATCGCGCAGGACAATTGCCTCTTATAGTTGATGCAGATCATGGTTATGGGAATGCTCTTAATGTAAAACGCACTGTGGAAGAGCTCGAAACGGCCGGAGTTGCCATGCTTACTATCGAGGATACAGAGCTTCCTAAAGCTTTTGGCACAGTAGGAACCACGAGACTAATTTCTGTTGAGGAGGGTGTTGGTAAAATGAGGGCTGCCTTAGAGGGAAGGCAAGATCCGTTGTTGGTCGTTGCAGGACGCTCTAGTGCTGCCGGTGTAAATGGCATTGAGGACGCAATCAAACGCACCAAGGCCTATGAGGAAGCGGGTGTTGATTGTATGTTTCTCGCTGGAATTGAGACACGAAGCGAGGTGGAAGCCATTTCAGCGGAAGTAAGCATACCGCTTATGCTTGGCAGTACGCCAGACGAAATACGTGATCTAGACTTTTTGGGAAGTCAAAGGGTACGCTTCGCTCTTCAGGGCCATAAACCAATCATGGCATCCATCAAGGCGACCTTTGAGACACTTAAACAGCTTAGAAACGGTGTTGATCCAAAGGATTTAGATGGAGCATCGGCCGAACTCTTAGCCAAATTTACTTGTGCAGACAATTTCAAGCGCTTAAAAAAAGAGTATCTCGGTTAGGCTTTACGTATTCTCCACGCCGCGTTCGATACTTGTTTTGAGTTAGGATGGGGAGACACCTGGATGGTATTTCGCGCCTTCTCTCCGAGTCTCTCGCATGATCTTCATGTAAAGTGTTTAATTGACAGTCGCTAGTGATTGATCTCCTCATCCCTTCGCAGCATGGGTGGTGGATTTCTGCAACTGATGTTTATTGGTCTGTTTTGCCATATAGCTAAAGCAAGAAAAAACGCTCTTTAGAAGGATAGTGTGAAAAAAAGATGTTACAAATGACGATAGTGACAGATTATCCCAACTTATTTTTCCGATGGTGGCCGGGGAACCGTTGTTATTTCCAAGTCATTTAATGAGAAATTGGACCTTTAATAAAAGTAAAAGCGAACAATGGATTTTTTTTAACTTCCACTGTCTGGTTAAAAAAAGGCACGTTCAAAGGATACATTTCTTTAAACAACCGGATCCTACTCACACTGAAAGCAAATTTATTTTCGCGTAAATGCAAGGCAATTAAACTTTATTTGATTTTTGCTAACACTAGGTAATGGCACGCCCGTAGGATAAAGGGGCTAAAAGATAACTTCGATTAACGAAGGTCCATCTACGTCTATTGCACGTTCAAAAGCCTGACAAAGGTCTTTAGAATCCTCCACCCTTGTGGCTTCAACACCTAAACTGTGGGCAAACCCAACCCAATCGATTACGGGTCGGTTAAGACTTAGCATGCCAGTAGCAGTAGGGCCCGGTGTGCCTGCGCCAACACCGGCCAGTTCACCGACCAAGATATTGTAAGAGCGGTTGGCAAAAATAAGAGTTGTTATATCCAGTCCCTCTCGTGCCTGGGTCCATAGAGCCTGAGGGCAGTACATGCCGCTTCCGTCGCTTTCAAGGCAAATAACTTTTCGATCAGGGCAAGCAACAGCGGCTCCAATGGCCATAGGCAAACCTAATCCAATTGAGCCCCCACAGTTCTGTAGCCAGTCATGCGGGTGTGCCCCGGAGGTATAAGGAAAAAAATTTCGGCCCGTAGTGATACTCTCATCCACAACAATAGCATTTTCAGGCAGTAGTGCACCTATTGCAGCCGCAATGGTATCAATGGTTATTGGACCCTTTGGCTTTTGTGGTTTGTCAAGATATTGTAATTCTGGTTGTGCATGATTAGCATCCAGTGCGTCAGCAAGTGCCTCGAGTGCTACCAAACAATCTTGTCCAGGGGATGCCAAAGTTTCAATACGGCAGCCTTTGGGGGTTAGTTGGCTGGGCAGGTGGGGGTAGGCGAAGAAACCGACAGGTTCAGCGGCTCCCACGAGCAGTACTTGGCTGAATTTACTGAGTATTTCGATAGCTTGGGGCACTGGGTATGGGATGCGATCCACTGGCAAACGACCAGCTCCTCGTTGTATTCTTGCATTCATGCCTTCGGCCATCACAGCTACCCCAGTTTTCGCTTTTATTTTCGCAACTGTTTGTAGCGGGGCCTCTTTCAATGCATCGGCTCCAAGCAAAATGAGTGTTCTACTATCATTACCAATAAATTTTGCAGAATTATCTATTACGACACCATCTACTTGTTCCGGTACAGAAATTTTGTGGGGTATACCGACGACGCCACCTCCATTCCAAGCAGTGTCGGCCGGTAAAATTAAAGTGGCAACCTGACCTGGTGGCATACACGCAGCTGCAATTGCTGCAGCGCCGTCTGGTCCGACTGTTCTAGATGTCGTCGCAGCTTTAACCCAAGCTGATACCGGTTTAGCCAACCCCACAATATCAGAGGTAAGAGGTGCATTGTGCTTGAGGTGATATGTTGCGTGGTCGCCTATTATGTTAACAACTGAGGAACGGGCTTTTTTCGCATTATGAAGGTTCGCAATTCCATTGGCGAGGCCGGGCCCAAGGTGAAGCAACGTAGCTGCCGGTTTTTCAGCCATGCGCGCATATCCGTCAGCGGCACCCGTAGCAACGCCCTCAAATAGGCATAAAACGCATCGCATACCGTCTATTTTATCAAGCGCAGCCACGTAATGCATTTCGGAAGTGCCGGGGTTGGCAAACGATACATTAACTCCACCGTTTAACAATGTTAAAACGAGACTCTCGGCTCCATTCATCGGTACTACCTACATAAGATTAAAGGGATCTGAGCCCGACACTCCTGCCCTATAATAAAGCCCTTTGGCAAGACAAACCAGTTTTCGGAAAAAGTTCTTTAGCGTGCATGCACAAAGTGCACCCTGCGCGATATATAACTCTTTTGCGCAACCGACACCTACGTTTACATGGTAAATACAATTATCATCTTGGAAAAAACTATGGCGCCATTAATTTGTTTTTTTACAGCGACGCGAGCAATATTCCACTTCCTCCTAACAATCTCTCCATTTTTTGCGCCGCGTGAACGGCCTTTGGCAAGACAAAACATTTTTTTCGCGGCATATCCCGTTTTTTATGCACTATTGTCTTAAATCCATCAAATGAGGCTGGGGGGCTGCTATCAGATATAATGACGTCGACGCATTTTGAACGACGGCCTTAAACACTCCTAGACCCTGCAGAATGGCGGTGAATAATCTGGTCAGTATTTAGGATGCTCAACAACGAGCAGGTCAGCGACTACGCTTTCAAGGGCAATAGCAGCATCCTTTATCTCACCACCACCGTTACTTTTTTTCGACACGCGTCTTAGGTGATCGGCAATTATCTGGAGTGAAGCTGCCGAAGTTTTTATAACTCTATTCTTAGGCATATGTTTAATTCCTTTAAAAGATGTGTGTGGTTAAAGTGTTTCTTCAAGCACCGCTTACGGATGATGATACTCTATAAATCGTTCGATTTTCTGCATGACCCAACGGTGCCTTTTTTCAGCCTCGTGATCACCCCGTTTTTGTGCCATTCCCGCTTCCCAATTAATGGAAGAATAAAACCCTATTAGCTCTTCCTCTGACATTTTACGTCCCATCTACTTTGCCTCCAAAAATGCGCTGGTTGAACTTTTTCACCAGCAATTAAATTGCCATGTTTAAGTCACGATACTAAAGTCTGGCCGGATGATAACATGCTGACTGCTTTGAAAAAATTAGGCCTGTAACGCTAAAACCGAGAACAAATAAAAGATGAAATATAAGTAATTCGCCAAAGTACATCCAAGCTCCTATCATGAGGCAAAAGAGCGTCGTCCACATGACGCTTAAACACAACATTATTTGGAAACGCTGCGCAGGAGGGAGCTTCCTAAGCGGATTGTATTTATCATTCATCAAGGCATTGTACGATGACAACATCGGTGTTTTCCCTTTACCAAACTTAATAATGTTACGTTTCATGTCAGTATTCAGATCACCCACTACAGGTGCCTTATGGTATTTTATCGGAGAGGTGATACCGAGAGATGCATCGTTGTGAAAACTCCCTACCTAACGTAGGCTTACTGCTCATGAGGCTGATGTTAACTGCAGTGACGTTGAGCAAATCTAAAGCACAAAGGAAGTATTTTTAAGGGCCAATGAATCTGATGAATACAAAAGCTGTTACCTGATATTTTATGTAAAAATGGTATTCATTTTGGAATTTTTATAAATACTCGCTGTGAATGGATAGTTGTTGCGGTTAGAATTTAGATCGGGTTGTTTTGAGTTTGGGCAACTCAATGATTTTCTGCTACACCTTTCAGAGCTATTTAGAATAAAATGAACACGTCGAATTAATGTCGCGACTAAATCAGATCCATGCTTTGAATAGGCGCCTTTTACGGGCCCGATTTCTACCAGAGCCATTAATGGCTGTTATGGGAGAGGATGACTGGTCTAGTACTCCCATTTCCAAATCAGCAAAACTCATAAGCCAAAACGGCACTTCTCTCTACATCGATGTTCCAATGAGTTGGCTCGAATTACTTATAAAAATTGATGATCAACTGATACGAGCCGGCACCAAATTCAAAACCGATGTCATTTCAATCACAATAAATGACAACGTTGTACAGTACGAAATCGGAACAATATCGCCGCGGCATATGGACATAGTGCCACCTTATCTGACGGCTAACGATATTAAGTAACGTTAAACATGATCCTTGGTGATGATTGAGAAGAAGTTAAAAGTAACTGCTCGTAAATTAATATGCGTACTCGGCATCGCTGGTCTGGTACCGTTTTTTTTATTAGTATTTTTTCCGAATTTTACAAAAATGTTGTTTGAACCTTCATCTGGCTTGGTAGTTTATGGAGCTCTGATTCTCTCTTTCCTTGGTGGAGCCGTTTGGGGTTTAACACTTAATTCGGTCGACACATTCCCCCGAAAACACATTTTCCTTATCATTGCAGTAGTGCCGTCTCTTTTGGGTTGGGTTTGCATATTTTTACCCACACGATATGGGGTTTTTGCGTTGATTTGTTTTTTCACGATGATGCTAATAATAGATTACGCCCTTTATCGCTCGGGTCATACCGAGAGCTGGTATATGACTTTCCGGTTTTACCTAACAATTTCTGTTATAAGCATTCTGGCAACTGCAGCTTTTTATTAATTTGATCTCTTTCAATGACCAAAGTTCGTCGTGGTAACTGCGATTCGGTATTTTTATGAATAATCACGCGCTATCAAAATCATTACGTTACTTTTACAGAATTGTGTTTGTGACTCTTCTGGGAGGATGTAATCAAATTCCTGATGGTTTAGAGGCCGTTACACCCTTTAATGTCCAGCGCTACGAAGGTCACTGGTATGAAGTTATGCGCCTTGAAAACAGGTTTGAGCGCGGCCTCAGTCACGTGACAGCTACTTATAAATTAAATAAAGACGGGACGGTGAGTGTATTAAACCGCGGTTTCAATATTGCGAGGTGTGAATGGGAGGAAGCTAGGGGAGTCGCCGTTTTTCAGGAAAAAAAAACTGTTGGTAGCCTTTCGGTATCCTTCTTTTGGCCTTTCAGTGGGGGCTATCACGTCATAGGTCTCGACCGCAAGAACTACAGCTTTGCTCTCGTTTCTGGGGCATCCCGTAATTACCTGTGGATTCTTTCTAGGGAACCAAGTTTAGCACCGGGCGTAAGACAGAAGCTTGTTGAGGAAGCCCGGAAACTAAAATTTCCTGTAAGTGAATTGGTTATGGTGGAGCATGGTGACCTAAATTGTAAAATCCTCCCGAAGCCCAAGACTTAATGAGTTCAGATAAGTAATTCTTCGGTTATGGTTCTCAATACACAGCTTGATCTACGCTGTAAGTAATGACGTATTACGAATATCTACTTATTGGGGTGATTTACGGATAGGGAAAAGATGATACGAAACGAAGCCGGCAAACATCCTGCAGTTACGCTTTTTTATGATGGCGGATGTCCGATGTGTAACGCTGAGATAAATTTGTATAAAAAAATAGACATAGAGCAGTGTATGCATTTCATTGATATCACAGATCCATCTGCTGACCTGCCACCCAATCTAGACAAGGAAACCGCTTTGTCTCGTTTCCATGTTCTCACTCGTGATGAAAGACTACTGTCTGGCGTGGTAGCCTTTTCGGAAGTTTGGAAGCAGATTCCGCGGTGGCGGTGGGCTGGCTATGTTGCGTCGCAGCCCGTCATCCGAGAAGTTCTTGAAGTGGGATATAAGGTCTTTTTAAAATATTTTCGGCCACTCATGGCTCATCTAGTGAGGGGTTTCCGCAGAGGTGGCAATTCAACAAGCACTTCCTGTAAATACTGATCACTAAATTTCCGAAAGTTTATTCTGTCAGAACAAAAGTTCTTTGGAACTAGAAAAGGTTTACTGTAACAATGACCACGATACTATGGTTTCGTCAGGATCTGAGACTAACCGATAATTCAGCACTCAACGCCGCTATTTCTAGGGGCGGCCCAATCCTACCACTCTTCATTTTCGACCATTCAGAAAAGCATGAATGGTCGTTGGGTGGTGCGTCGCGTTGGTGGCTTCATCATTCTCTTGAATGGCTTTCTGAATCAATAAATGAACGCGGCAATGAACTTATCATAAGGGCAGGGGACACCGCTTCTGTATTGGGTGAGGTTTTAAAAGAAACACGTGCAACCTCGATCTTCTGGAACCGGTGCTACGAGCCTCGCAGCATTAAAAGAGATAAAAAACTCAAGCAAGCGCTTATCAAAGATGGCATCGATGTGTGCAGCTTCAACTCGAGCTTATTACGTGAACCTTGGGAGGTAGCCACACAAAAGGGTGACCCATATAAAGTTTTCACACCTTTTTGGAGAGCATCACGAGCACTCGGCGAGCCGGCATTTCCTTCCAGTGCGCCAGCTTCTATTCCTGCATTCGATCGGGCAATAAAAAGCTGCAATCTAAGTACATTGCAGTTGTTGCCAGAAAACGTTGACTTGACTGACGGATTTCAGGAACGTTGGACTCCGGGAGAGAAGGGTGCTCTGGATCGTTTGAATGAGTTTAAGAAGGGAAATGCGCATGATTATGGGGATTTGCGCAATATACCCTCATTAGCGGGAACCTCACGACTATCTCCGCATTTACATTTTGGCGAAATAGGCCCACGTCAAATTTGGCATGCCATTACATCCAATGCCTATTTAAAAACTGATGGCATTATGTCAAAAAGTTTTGAAACTTTCCTATCAGAAATTGGTTGGCGGGAATTTTCATATCATTTGCTTTACTATTTCCCAGAGCTACCCACCACACCAATACGAAAAGAGTTTGAGAGGTTTCCCTGGGCTGACAGTTTGTCTTCTAGAACGGCGTGGGAATGCGGGAAGACGGGATACCCAATAGTAGACGCTGGAATGCGGGAGCTCAGGAGCACAGGATGGATGCACAATCGCGTTCGGATGATTGTTGCGTCGTTTCTGGTCAAAGATCTCCTGATTAACTGGCGATATGGTGCAAGATGGTTTTGGGATACACTTGTCGATGCTGATCTCGCTAGCAATTCAGCAAGTTGGCAATGGGTGGCCGGCTGTGGTGCTGATGCGGCACCTTATTTTCGAATTTTTAATCCTACTACGCAGGCGAAGAGATTCGATCCCGATGGTACTTATGTTCGGCAATGGATACCAGAGATATCGGGCCTTCCAAACAAGTTGATACACACTCCATGGCTTGCCAAACCTGTTGAACTATCTGATGCAGGTATCGTTTTGGGTAATAGCTACCCATATCCCATCGTGGATCATTCGAAAGCAAGAAACCATGCTTTAGATACTTATAAAAAGCTTAAAAGTTTGTAAAATAGGATTTATAGAGTCGTTTTCTACGAGAAAATTTTGTTATTCAATAACGGTACCTAAGCCATTTATCAAATATTACAGGGTAATATTGCAAAGCGTACCTCTTAAACCTTGAGTGTTAAATTTCGGTATGTTTAAAAGTATTGAGAAGTTTTATGCTCCGAGGATTAACCGTAGATATAACTGATCACATGATATCCTTATATGGGTTAATGCATGTATCATTATGTTTAAAGTGGTGTCGTGGCTTTTGTAATATTATCGTTGTGTAACATGGAAATCGTATCGTGACGTCAATGGAAAAGGTTTTGCTGGTTGATGATGAGGAAAAATTATTAGCCGGACTAAGCCGCCAACTTCGCAGAAAATTTGACATCCTTACTGCTAGCAGTGGTGACGCGGCGGTGGGCATGTTGAAGAAGGAAAGAAATATCGCGGTCATAGTGTGCGACATGCGTATGCCTGGAATGACCGGCATTCAGGTGCTCAAAGAGTTCAGCGCAAAATCGCCGACAACTTCGCGTATAATACTTACCGGATTTGCATCCCAAGAATGTGCAGTTGATTCGATTAATCAAGGACACGTCTTTAAGTTTATCAATAAGCCGTGCACGATGGAAGTGTTAGCCGGTTGTATTCAAGAGGGTCTCGAACACCATCGGCTTTTAATTAAAGAAAAAAATCTTCTTGAGAGGGCGTTAGCAGGTTCTATTAAATTACTGGCTGACGTGGTGTCACTGAAAGATCAATCTGCGGCAGAAAATTCGCGTAGGTTGAGCGTTTGGGCAAATATACTATTACCGCATATACCTGAGGCAACTAAAGGCGAACTTGATTTTTCTATAATGCTTGCACCTCTTGGGCGCATGTTTGTGCCGGCAGACGTCCTGGTGCGCCAATCCAAGGGCGAACCGCTATCAGAAAAAGATTTAGCAATTTTAGCTAAAGCACCTGAAATAGGGAGTAATTTGCTTCGCAATATTCCGCGAATGGAAACGATAAGTAGATCAATTTTATATCAAGATAAGAACTTTGATGGCACAGGTTTTCCAGATGACAGGACCTTCGGGGACAATATTCCAGTCATTGCCAGATTATTACATCTACTGAATACTCTCTTGGATATGAGTGGTGATGATGATCTTACAAACGAACACTTCGATCAATTATCACAGCAAGACGGTAAATTTGATTTAGAACTATTAGAATTAGCGCGGAAGCATTTACTAGAAGGGCATGAAACCGCTTCCGAAGAGGAAGAGATACAAGCCGAGGTTGAAGAGGTGTCAGAGCTTCAAGAAGAGGAAGACACTGGTCCCGAGACAGAGATTGTTAGGACTGCTACGCTGCGAGAAGGCAAGCAGCTTGCGACGGATCTTCTTAACACAGAGGGATCGCTTGTACTTGCAGAGGGTACTATCCTAACACAAGAGCAGGTCGAGAAAATTAGGTTGATGTACGATCAAGAGAAGTTGCCCCTGCGCGTTGAAATTATTGTTCCTAGTAAGTAGGTTCGTGGGACTTGACCCTCCGATAAATAATCGTCCTCTTATTTATACTTTTCGGAATTCATTTTGCTAATTGTAGCAGAATAGCCATATTTGTCGTAAGATGATTGGTATAGTGGTTGTAATGAAGGATGACCGTAATCTTTTTCTTATGTCGTTATCGATTCCAATAAAGTCACTGTGTTCTCTTGGCAGTTATCGTGAAATGGAAACATTGCATTTGTTTATACCTGTGCGGGCTGTCCACCTATTAGCAGTACACGATCACCTAGGTAAACGGCCCCTTCAATATCCTGTGTTACAAAAATAATAGACTTTTTTGTCTCTGACCATATTCGTAACAAACCCTTTTGGAGTGTTGTGCGAGTTACAGCATCAAGAGCCCCAAAAGATTCATCCATTAATAGAATATCCGGATCAACTGCCAGTGAGCGTGCAATGCCAATCCGTTGGCATTGACCACCGGAGAGCTGATAAGACCAACGGCTACGTTCTTCACCTTGTCCGACTAGCCTCAAGGCAAAATTAATATACGAGGTTTTTCAGGATATTATAAGCAAATCGATACGCGGTCATCGCCACAGATAAGAATTGCTATGTTTATATAAATCTATAAGTTTGTGTTATATTTTTTCATTGAGAAATCACGTACTTAAAACATTGATTATTCAGAAAAATAAAAAGAATATCAGACCAAGGCGTAGTTTTATTTTTGCGCCCGGCTTACATCCGGACATGTATCGAAAGGCGATAACACTTGGTGCAGATATCGTGTGTATTGAACTTGAGGATGGAATCGCTCCTAAAGATAAAAATCTAGCACGCGAACGCGCTATTGCATTATTCTCAAAACAATATGCCGTTCATGGTGTCGAGATTATAGTGCGAATAAACTGTGTGCGCGAAAGATTTGGGCACGCTGATATATCGGCCGTACTTGCAACTGAAACGCCACCGCCGGCTCTTATGGTGCCAAAAGTCAAAACACCGGATGAAATATTATGGCTGGACGATCTTTTGACTGAACGTGGCCACAATACTCGGTTGCATGTTATTATTGAAACAAATGCCGGGCTTGAAGCCGTTCATGATATTGCGTTAGCAAGTTCCCGTATCGATGCTCTATTCTTTGGAGGTGTCGATATGGCTGCTGACCTGCGTTGTAAGAATGCATGGGAGCCCCTATTATACGCGCGCTCGCGCGTAGTCCATGCGGCAGCCTGTGCTAGCATTGATGTAATTGATGTGCCGTATCTTGATCTAAATGATCTTGATGGGATGAAGCAAGAGGCGACTTTGGCACGGGATCTTGGGTTCAGTGGCAAGGGATGTATCCATCCCAAGCAAATTCCAATCTTAAACAAAGTATTCACGCCTGATAAAAAACAGGTTGATTATGCGCAACGGGTTGTTGACGCTTTTGACAAAGCAGATACAGGGTTGGTCGTCTTAGATGGCAAATTAATTGAAAAGCCTGTACTAAGAGAAATGAGGCGCATTCTAGAAATCGAAGCACGTATTTCAAAGTAAACACGGGCAAATAAAAAAGTCATTTTGGATAGGTTTGTTACTGTGATAATATTAAATCTAAAGAAATTTAGTATCTCGGCCCTAGACAGCGAAAAAAGGCCTATACTATCGGTTATTCTTAGTTATGGCTTTAAGATAAGCAAGATTGCTATAACAACACCAGCTAGAATTATTGTTTCGGCACAAACTAGAGTGATTGCGTAGCCTCCAACCCCTCTCAAGGACTTCAAAGCTGTTTTCATGCCAATGGCCGCGATGGCTGTTACTAAACACCATCTAGACACATCCAATAATACAGTTCTCAGCTCATTGGGGAACCAATCGCTACTGCCTAGGCAAACTAGTACTACAAAACCAATTACAAATAACGGAAAGGGAACCTGTCTATTTTTTCCTCCGCTGATATCTTTTCGAAATATCAGTAACATCAATAGAACAATGGGAACTAACATTGTAACGCGTAGTAACTTGACAAATGCAGCCATGTCCCCCGTTTCTTCTGATATGCTGTATCCTGCACCAATTACTTGTGCGACGTCATGAATTGTAGCGCCGATAAAAATACCGGATGAAACGTCATTTAATTCCAGGAATTTCGCGAATATTGGATATACAATCATTGCGAAGGTACTGAGTGTAGTAACTGAGATAACGGTAAAAAGCGTATTACGTTCCGAATTTTGATTTTTTGGAAGTACTGATGATATTGCAAGTGCTGCGGATGCACCGCAAATAGCAACGGCTCCACCAGTCAGAAATCCGAAGCGCCAACCGCGGCCCATACTGCGGGCAAGTATTGGTCCAGATGCCAATGTAATTAAGACACTGGCTCCTACTATGCCGAGAGTCAGGATGCCGGCTTGCCGAATTTGTTCCATAGAAATTCCAAGGCCTAGAAGCGCTACCCCAAACTTCAGAACTAGTTTGGATGCGAGTTCAATGCCGGCGACACAAGGCCCTTCCTCGGAGAGGAAATGGAATCCCATTCCTAAAAGGAGAGCGAAAAGCATCGCTGGTCCTCCATAATGGTCAGACAGAAACTGTGCTGCTGTGGCTACAGTGACGGCAGCTAGTAGGCCTGGGCATAATGGTTTAAGGTGAATATTCAATTTAAACATGTTTCATTTTTTTTAGTTGAACCTACTTATTTGGTAGTTTCCTTTTTTATTGGTACTAATAATTTGTACAAAAAAGCATACTAAAGTTACTGTTGAACATATTGAAAACCTTACCTTCAACTCATACCACAGATTATGCGATCATAAGGCGCGACTAATTCGCATGTATTCCGCATATAATGTTTATGTTTGGTTTGTTCTAATTGGAATAAAGGAAAACAGGTACCTTTATAGTGTTTGCAAAACTCGCAGGTAGGTAAAGGTAATGGCGGAGGGAGGGGGATTCGAACCCCCGACACGTTTCCGTGAACACGATTTCCAGTCGTGCGCCTTAAGCCACTCGGCCATCCCTCCATGACGAAACAAAAACTAAACGAGCCTTTCGTTTCAGGCAAGCTTAGGTATCAAAGAACTCGTGGTGTGTGTCCATTTGTGGTACTTATTGAAAAGGTGTATATTTTGATATTTGGGCTATTAACGGCGTTATTTTGGTCAAATTATTTGGAAAGCTCTGCATCCTTTTAGCCCTAGCCTTCGCAATTTTAGGAGCAGGTCTATGGGGTGTTGGTGAGGATATAACTTTAACCGCGGGGAAGTTGTGGTTCAAAATCGATAGTGCTTCCCTTTCGATATCCCAGTCCTTTATTCAACGATACATCAATTCAGAGCTTTGGAATATTTTAGTGGTTTTTCTTTTATTACGACCGGTATGGGAGGCTATCTCTATAATTGTCGTAATTTTGACATTATTGGGTGGTGCTCTTTTTACTCTCGGCCGCCGAAGGCGGACAAATTTAAGGTGATATTAAACCAAGTTTCTTTCGTACACCCTCTGGAGTAATACCTTGTTCCCGCAAGGACCTTAAAGTTTGACTCTTATTTCGCTTTGCAAGCCTCGCTCCATCGTCCCCTTTAATAATACGGTGATGATTATAGATTGTTTCGGGTAGGCCTATAAGTTCTTGGAGAAGGCGTTGTATGTGGGATGCGGGAAACAGATCTTCGCCGCGTGTAACTATGGTAACTTCTTGCTCGGCGTCATCAACAGTTACAGCCAGATGGTAGCTTGTGGGAACCTCTTTGCGGCCAAGAATAATGTCTCCGCTTATGTTGGGATTAACGGGAAATATACCCCGAGTGACATCAAAAATTTCTAACGGGCCGACTTGTGACCCAGCCCGTTGAGCGTCCAGACGCAGCGAATATGGTTTCCCATCAGAAATATTTTTTTCTCGTTGGATTCTCCCAAGGTCGCGGCAGGTGCCCGGATAATGGGGGCCGTCAGGCCCGTGGGGCGCATTAACAGCACGTTCTAATTCAATTTGTATTTCACGTCGTGAACAAAAACATGGGTATACTAAGTTGGCTTTTATAAGTTTTTCTAGGACTTCCCGATAAATCTTAAACCTTTCTGATTGTTTAATAGGGGGCCTGCTCCATGAAAGCCCGAGCCATTCAAGGTCTTCATATATCGCTCTTGTGAATTCGGGTCTGCATCGACTCTGGTCAATATCTTCGATCCGTAGAACAAAATTTCCATTTGTCTTTCGCGCAATATTTTCTGCAAACATTGCGCTATATGCATGGCCAAGGTGAAGGTAACCAGTTGGACTTGGAGCAAAGCGTGTTGTGGCGGGCAATAAAGTATCAATTTTTTGGATCATGGGACTGGCGAAATTCCTCTCGATTAGTTACATCATTAGCGATGACCCCTGACATTATCAAAGATAGTTTAGACGAGATTGCTGCACGAGATCCCGACGTGGATAATGTTATCAGACAGATTGGTTATCCACCCCCTCGTGAGAGACCGCCCGGTTTTGCAACTCTTATAAATATCATTGCTGGCCAGCAAGTCTCAAGTGTGGCAGCTACCGCAATACGAGATCGTTTAAATTCTGTTGTCAACCCAATGGTACCACATAAACTTCTTGCTACGGATAACAAGGTCTTGCGTGTTGCTGGCTTGAGCGGCCGCAAGATTGAGTATGCCAAAGGTCTCGCAGATCAGATTTGCAACAGACAACTCGATTTGGATTGTTTGGCTGAGAAAAGTGACGCAGATGTGGTGAAAATTCTAACCTCGGTACGAGGGCTTGGTCGTTGGAGTGCAGAAATGTATTTACTCTTTTCGCTTAAAAGGACAGATGTTTGGCCAGCTGAAGACCTGGCTATCGCTGAAGCACTACGTGAGTTGAAATCCCTCAATGCTCGCCCGAATAGGGCACAATCTGAGTCTCTTGTCCAACATTGGAGGCCTTGGAGGGGTGTCGCGGCATTATTACTTTGGTACTACTACAGCCAGAAAGATTAGGAGTCGATATGGCATATACTGAAACCGTAAAAATGGACGGGCCGCGGGTTAGTCCTTCGTCAGGAAAAAAAGCGCGACAGTTGATTATTTTACTCCATGGTGTTGGCGCTGATGGTCAAGATCTTATAGGATTAGTTCCTTCGCTGTCGCAAGCCTTTCCGGATGCTAGTTTTACTTCACCAAATGCTCCCTACGATTGTGATATGGCAGTAAACGGATATCAATGGTTTAGCCTTCAAGACCGATCACCTGAGGCTATTCTGTCAGGAGTGAAGGAGACTGCTCCTATTTTAAACGCCTTTATAGACGAGGAAATGGCGAGGTGTGGCGTGACGGCTAAACAAACCGCGCTTCTGGGATTTAGTCAGGGCACTATGATGAGCCTATATGTAGCTCCTCGCAGAAAACAATCATTGGCAGGTGTGGTTGGGTTTTCTGGGCGCTTAATTGCACCAGATTTGTTGACAAAGGAGATTAAATCTCGTCCACCCATCTTGTTAGTACACGGTGATGCTGATGAAGTGGTTCCAATCGACTCTGTTTTTCATGCCAAAGACGGGCTTATAAGTTCCGGCATTGATGCTACGGCTATATCTCGGCCAGGTTTAGGGCACGGGATTGATCCAGAGGGTATCGAACATGCAGTCACCTTTTTAATCAGTTGTTTTGATCTTTAAAGAGAACTCCGTTTACCTGTTGCATGCATGTGAATTGAACGATCAACCGCACTTGTGTGTCCTTGTGGATAAAACTAGTTTATCATAAGTAGTAGCTAGTTTCGGCGTTCGGTGTAAATGGTTAATAGGGGAAAGCAGAGATGGCAGCATTACCTCAGTCCTGTCCAGCGCTTGTCTTAAATGCCGATTATCGGCCGCTGAGTTACTTTCCACTGTCTCTGTGGTCTTGGCAAGATTCGGTTAAGGCAGTGGTTACAGATCGGGTTAATGTCGTTTCTGAATATGAAACGACAGTACGTTCTCCATCATTTAAGCTATGCTTGCCAAGCGTTATTTCTTTAAAAGAGTATGTGCCCCAAGCGCGCAAGGTGGCTTTTACACGCTTCAATCTTTTTTTGCGTGATAGTTTTACTTGTCAATATTGTGAAGAAGAGTTTCTCGCTAAGGAATTAACTTTTGACCATGTTATTCCTAAATCGCGTGGTGGAAGGTCAAAGTGGGAAAACATTGTGGCTGCCTGTAGTCCTTGTAATCTACGTAAGGGAGGAAGGACAACAGAGGAATCCGCCATGCGTCCATACCGCAATCCGTGTGAGCCCAGTGTGTGGGAATTACAGCAAAACGGGCGGGCCTTTCCGCCGAATTTCTTACACGATAGTTGGGGTGACTTTCTCTATTGGGACAGTGAACTGGAAGAAGGTTAGGTTCATGAATTTAAAACCTTTCGGTTAGCCATATTGCCAGTCTAGAGGCTGTCCGGACCGAACTGGTTAGAAGTGGGTAGGCGGGAGCCCCTTCTGCATCGTGTTCAAGTGCTGTATCTCGATGTTCAAGTTCTTCAATACGAAATTCTTCAATCGTATCTATGAGGTCAGCGTCCTCTGGACCTAAACGTTTCGCTTGGTTAGCATAATGTTCATCAATTACTTCCTCTACCCCAACAGTACAAGCCATGGCTGCTCTTTCACCGAACTTTGCACTGCAATATCCTAAGAGGTAACCTGCCACATGCCAAAATGGTACAAGAATTGAGGGTCTGACTTGGCGGTTTGGAAGTATCTCCTCAAAACGTTCTCGATGACGAATCTCTTGATCTGCCATGTGACGAATAATGTCCCTCTTAGGACTTTCTTTAAGGGCATCTAATTGGCCCGTATAGATACGCACTGCACCATACTCACCAGCATGATCAACCCTAATCATACGTGCAAGATCTGAGGCGGGTTCCGGATCGCCAGGAAGGTAATAGGGCTCGTCGGCCGAATTGTGATTTTTCCGTGTCAATTTAACTTTTTCACCCCTACCATTAAAATCGCGGCACCTATCACGGTGGATATTACCCAATTATAAGATGCCAGGCTAAACCCAAAAATTGACCAGGGCACTTCGTCGCACCGTGTTGTTAACCTAAAACTATTACTCGCGTGCAAATCATAGAGTGTTGCCGGTAGCGTATCATTGTTAGTGCATGTGCTGGGACCACCCCACCAATCAAATTCAATCCCGACGTGATACAACGCTATCACTCCACTAATTATAATCGAGAGGCCCGCCACGCGCACTAACCGTGATATCCATAAATATGGCAAGTTAGGAAAATGCGTAATGATAGAAAGCATAAATGCCATCCACCAAGGCCAGCGCTGATAAATGCAAAGGTCGCAAGGTTTAACGCCCATAAAATATTCAAGGCTATATGCGCTGCCCAGAACAACAAGACAGGTAATCATTATAACCGTACAAATAAAATTGTGTTTTCCGATTAGAATGGACAAGTGCTCCCGTTACTAGCTCCAACAAGTATTTTGAAAAATATGAATCCACCGAAAAGAAGGGCAACGAATATTGCTGTTAGCAAGCTGAGCTTAGATTCTATGAAAGCGCGTATTTGTGGACCAAATTTCCATAATAATCCTGCAATTATTAAAAATCGAGCACCCCTACTAATTAAAGAGACAATAGTAAAGGTTATAACATCGTGCTGCGCTAACCCACTCGCTACTGTTATCACTTTATAGGGAATTGGACTGAAACCTCCAATTCCAACAACCCATCCTCCATATACCTTATAGCAGTCATGGAATACGTTATATTTGCTTCCATAGTTGGGAAATATTTGTATCAACGGCTCGACAATACTTTCATAAGCAAAATATCCTATCCCATAACCAATTAAGCCTCCGAGTACCGAGGCCATCGTAGCAATAGTGACAATCCTCCATGCTTGAGCGCGTGCAGCTAACACCATTGGAATAATGAGCACGTCGGGCGGAATAGGGAAAAATATACTTTCAACTAGGGCTATACCTGCAAGCCACCATATTGCATGTGGATGAGCAGCAAGTTGCATCGTCCGATTGTAGAGGTAGCGCAGCATCATAGACTTCCTAATTCAAGTCAGATTTAATAGACGTAATAACGGAATTCCAATCTCCAGGGGATAGTTGTCTGTAAAGCCGAGCACTCGGATACCAAGGGGAGTCGCTACGTCTCGTTAACCATCTCCAATCTGGCGAGTAAGGCAACATAATCCAGACAGGGCTGCCAAGTGCCCCGGCAAGGTGAGCAACTGCAGTATCAACACTCACAACAAGGTCTAATTGGCTTATGACTGCGGCCGTATCCGCAAATGAGTAAAATTGGTTGGAAGGATCTATCATCCCAGCTATTTTATGCTGCACCGGTTCCTTTTGTAATGATACCCATTCCACTTTGTCTAACTCGAAAAGCGGGGCCAACTCACCAAATGGGCAGGAGCGATTGGTGTCATTATCGTGATCTGGATTACCGTACCATGCAATTCCAATTCTTTTCGTTCCTTTTTTTCTATTGGGTAAAACTTCATATGTTTCAGAAGGAACAGAAAGATAAGAATTAGGGGCAGCCAGATCTTCGAACCTTTCTTTTCTTTTGTAAGGTATGCTCATCAGTTGCGCATGAAAATCACATTTAGGGAGTGGATCGGATGGTCTAAGGACTGTAATATTTCGACCTAGTGTGGAAAAAAGCTTTCGTAAGCTGGCATGAACTTGCAACACTATGCGTGCTCCCTCCGATTCAAGAATAGGCGCATATCTGGAGAATTGGATCGCATCGCCGGCGCCCTGTTCCCCTATTAATAATATGCTTTTCCCATTAATCGGCTCACCCCCCCATTCGGCAGACTTCGGGGATGAAGGTGTGGGGTGCCTTCTACGGCGCCATTCGTACTCTACCCAACCTTGTTCATATTCACCAGCTAAAAGCAATGTCATAGCGAGGTTCCAATGAAGCTCAGGATTGTTTGGTTCTAGGTCAATAGCCCTCTGATGTGCTTCCCAAGCTTCGGTTATTTTGTTTTGAGCCTGGTATGCATTACCAAGGTTACTCCAAGCTTTCGCGTAATCTGGAGCTTCGTTCAGGGCGAGAGTAAATTTTTTTATCGCCTCATCTGTTTTATTCACCTTTGTAAGTGAGACGCCTAAATCCGTTAAGATGAGGGGGTCATTGGGCAAGAGATCAGCCGCTTTAAATAGCATTACTAATGAATCATTAAAATTCTTATCTTCTTGATGTGCAACACCCAAGTTTGTTAATGCTCCGATATGGAGTGGATCGACTGATAGGACAGCCTTATAGGCCTTTATGGCACATGATCTTTTCTCAAGGTGGTGCAGTGCAACACCAATATTAAGTTGGACGTTAAGGTGCGTCGTCTGATCAGGGGCTTTTTTCTTCAAAGCCGAGCGATAGTGCTCGATTGCTTCAGTCCAAAAACTGAGCGCAAAGCAAGCGTCTCCCAGCGCCGCTAGAAATACAAAATCGTCCTGGCCAAGGACAGTGAGTTTTGGCACTGCTTCCCGCAGATGTTTGACTGCTTTTTCAAAATCCCCTGCGTCCCCGCATGCGATTCCCAATTCCGCAAGAAAGTCTGCTCGAAGTGGGTCGATTGCGACAGCTTTTTCTAGTTCTTCTATGGCGCGATGTAATTGCCCCGATTGCTTAAGTGCCACGCCTGTTAGACAATAAATCTGTGCATTATTAGGCAAAACGGCGATAGCTTTTTTGTATAATGGCACTGCTTCAGCTGGGCAGCCATTTTTATGGAGATCAAGCGCGGCTTGTAACACACTAGCCACATCAGACTCTGTATCATTTATTTCTGATTCATTAGTCATAACATCAATAGGTTAACGGTTTTTCTTGAAATGTGCCTCTGCTTTGTTTTATTGACCCCAAAATATGCACAAGTATTATGTCGATTAATAGTGAACGTGGCCCCTGTGGCGGAATTGGTAGACGCGCTGGATTCAAAATCCAGTTCTGGTAACAGAGTGAGAGTTCGAGTCTCTCTGGGGGCACCATATTTGGTTTAGCTAATGGAGTTAGACCCGTGGTTTCCCTTCGGACAACTTTTTTTATTTATTTTAGAACTTAACGTATAGATTATTGTGTGTTTGCTATCACCGTTTAACAGGGAGTCAAAACTAAGAAATTTTGCTTTTAACATATTAGCTACCTCTATCTGAAATATGTTTCAATTCTGACTGTGAAAAACTGGCTACGGCTCATCGTATAATGCAAGCCGAGCTCTAGAAACCGGAAGAAACGCATCCTTTACTATATGCGACATCAAATCAAAAGCAATCCGCGTAGGCATTTATGCCTATAAATTATATTGAAAACGCGAAGTTAACCGAGCGACTTGGAAAAGTCTGTGTAAAGGTATAATGACGTTTTCTGTTGTAATTAATTTCATGTAAATCAAGAAAATATAGTGGCTGCTCGATCTAACGTTTATTTCGCATCAATAACTATCGTGATGCGGGGACCCATTTGGAATCTGTAGCATGTTTTCTTGCTCATATTTCTGGCCTAAAAAGTGTAGGCAAGAACGACAAGCATTAGCACCAACCCCTAAGGCGTTGCACTCAGTTTTTGACGGATTGCTGCTAATGATCCACCCTTAGACACGCACGCTGGAGTGTCATGGCCGACAATTTCGGTTGCTACATTTGAGGCTCTGATCAATGCATCAAGATCGAGACCAGTTTCAATATCCATTTCACTGCACATAAATGCTAAGTCTTCAGTAGAGACATTACCAGCTGCGCCTTGATGTTTCGCAAATGGACACCCGCCCAAACCAGCGATCGACGAGTCAAATCTGTCAACACCCATTTCCAAGCCAGCATAAGCATTTGCGATTCCCATTCCTCGAGTATTGTGAAGGTGCAACCTAATGGGCATTTCAGGGTACTTATCTTTTACCGCTCCTACGCCGCGCTTTATACTTAGTGGTGTGGCCCAGGCCATTGAGTCTGCCAAACTAAGTGATTCAATGTTCAGGTTAAACTCATCAGCTAATGAAAGAGTACTGTCCACCGCTTGCACCAGGTTTTCAGCAGTAACGTCTCCCTCAAAATTACAGCCAAATGCAGCGTTGATGCCAGCCCGAGTTACGGGAACATTTTTTTCCAAACAGTATTTGATAAGTTCACGAGTTTTTTCGAGGTGCTGCGTAAAGTCTCGATTCAAGTTGCTAATTAAAAAATGCTCAGAAGCGTACAAAGTGATTTTTAGGTCTACGCTCAGATGCTGGAATTCCATCGCTTGTTTGAGGCCGCGTTCATTAAACCAAAGAGCTGAATATTCAACTTTCGGGTTCACTGTAATTCCATCGGCCACCGCTGCAGCATCAGCCATGCCCGGAACTCGCTTTGGATTAACAAATGAGCAAATCTGGATATGTTTTAGCCCAGTATTCGATAGTGAATTAATTAGGCGGATCTTATCATCTGTTGATATTGGACCCTTCTCTATCTGGAAGCCCTCCCGAGGGCCCTCTTCTGAAATATGCACAAATTTTGGATAATCACTCATTTTTCACTCCACCATACAATGATAAGTTACGAGATTCACCTTCGTGTCGAGAAAAGTGCAAAAACTTCGCAAACACCTATATTGCCACAAAAGTATATGGTAAATCTCGCAGACGCCGCTATGAAAATATTTTAGGGCGTTTTGTTAGTCCATAGGTTAAATAAGAAATTCTAATATTTAAATGTTACCTAGGTTTCGAATGACATTGAAACGCCGGTGGAGGGTAACGCGGGAGTTGCAGTATGAACGAATTCTATAATCCGGTTAAAGCGATTTTTGGACCCGGTAGCTTTGATAAGTTACCGGAACTTATTGCGGATCGGGTTTATGCAATCGTAACTTACGATGAGGAATTTTCAATGCAACTAGTTCGCCGGCTGGAAGATGCTGGTAGAAGTGCTGCAATCATTATTAATAATGTAAAGGCTAACCCTGACTTTCCAGAAATTGAGGCTGGGTGTGAGGCATTGAAAAACCTTCCAAATTTGCCTGAAGTTTTTGTAGGCCTTGGCGGTGGGTCTGCCATAGATACTGCGAAAGCACTTGCAGTATCGGGGGGTGATTGGATGCTTCTCAAAGAACATTTGATCACCGGCGGTGGGCGCGCTGACGAACTCAAAAAACCTTGTGTTATAGCGGTGCCCACCAATGCAGGTACTGGTTCGGAGATGTCGCTTGGTGCTGTTATCTGGGACCGTGCAAACGGAGGCAAATGGGGTGTGCGCTCTAATTATGGTTTTCCTGATTACGCCATAGTAGACCCAGAACTCACGCTCACTCTTCCTAGAGATCAGACAATTTCGACCGGTCTTGATGCACTGAGTCATGCTCTGGAGAGTATATGGCAAACCAAGCGAAATTTCATAACTCAGCCAATTGCAGAACAAGCGGCCCGTGATGTAATACGGTGTCTTCCTCTGTTGGTCGATGACCTAACTAACTTAGATCTGAGGAAGACAATGTCTGCAGCTGCAATGAAAGCAGGTGTTGCCCTTTCACAGACGCGTACGTCGATCGCACACCAATTATCCTATGGATTGTCACTAAACTACGGAGTTCCGCACGGTATAGCATGTGGTTTCTCTTTGCCGATGGTAATGAGCTGGTCAATAGGTTTTGATCGTAATTGCGATGTAAGTCTGAAAACAATATTTGGTGATAATCTTGACACTGGCGTTCGTGACTTTGAAGAGTTCTTCGATAGATTGGGAGTGTCCCGTAACCCAACTACATATGGGCCATCAAAGAGTGAATGGGACAAAATGGTCATGAATGCGGCATCTGGCATAAAAGGCCAAAATTTTCTCGGTAATCCCAAATCATCATAATTTAATACTAGCACCAAAACTATTTCTTGACCTCCCTTTGAATTCGGCTTTTGAATGCTAGGGATTGACAAGAACTGCCACAATGAAAAAGGCCATTTATCCCACAGCATGCCTTCGTCTGTTGCGTCAGTGCGCGACGCCGTACATTAGTTATTGAGGAACATAATTAGAAAAACAGCAAGCCTGTTGATGGGCGTTTCTCCCCGAATTTGTCCAGGTTGGACGACTGTTCTGGCATTTTCATTAGATTATTTAAGCGGGTTCGGGCTGGCCCATTGGCAAAAAATAAGCAGAGCTAGATCGAGTTTCAAGGCTGTAATGAATTATGTTGATTTTATAATTGGCGGCGTTCACAAAACGTCAGTTTGGAATATTATTGTGTGGTTTGAGTTGGGTGTTGCCATCGTGTTGGGTTTATGTTCGCTTGGTCTGTCAGTCATGTATCGCTGAAGGAAGAATTGAAAAAGTGTAATTATCAACCACGGAAATACAAAGACACATTGAAATATTTTTGATGGGGGGCTCATTAATATCACTTTCCTAATTTCAGTGATGGCTGGGCAAAAAAATCCTGGATAGAGAAATAATAGTAACTATAACCATCATCGGTTTGGATGCGTTATTAATATATGGGAGAAATGTATGGCTAAATCAGTCTTGTTAATAGGAGATATGATAAATGATCTTGTCCACGAAGGTGGTCCCAGCCCATATTTAATGGAGGTGAAGCGGCGCAAAATTATTGAAAACAATGCTGTTACAATAGATAAAGCTCGAGAGGCTGGCATTCAAATTGGTTTTATTCGGATTGGTTTTTCCTCTGACTATCGAGAGGTTTCTGAAAATTCTCCATTGTTTACCGGCGCTATGAAGGCTGGGCGATTTAAGCTTGGAACATGGGGAACTGAAGTGCACCCCGATCTATCACCAAAAGATGATGACTTTGATATCATCAAACATCGTGTAAGCCCATTTTACGGAACGCGAATGGACCCGCTTCTTAAAGCGCAAGGCGTTAAGAATATTTATATAACTGGTATTTCGACGTCTGGGGTTGTTCTATCGGCGGCTAAAGAAGGCCATGACCGGGATTTTGTAGTAACGATTATAGAGGATTGTTGTTGTGCCGGCTCAGAGGATGATCATCAAGCAGTGCTTCATATCTGTGAGAGGTTTGCTTCTATAACTAAGAG
>Ga0163109_10000383_pt1 | contig 35996 bp, 32 predicted proteins | sample CRUFie1St13metaG_FD_108704 | JGI IMG/M metagenome (GOLD analysis project Ga0163109, IMG submission 108704) | Marine microbial communities from the Costa Rica Dome - CRUD Field 142mm St13 metaG | ecosystem: Environmental > Aquatic > Marine > Oceanic > Photic zone | place: Costa Rica: the Eastern...
GACCGTTCCGCAATCTTCTCCATAGTTTAGCCCAGTTTGTACACAATAGTTCTCTGTATCGGTGACCGACAAACACACCGTGTTATTGACACACTCACCGTCAAAACCAGTGCATTGCTCGGTAGCTTGTGACTTGGGTTTGCAAAGTCCGCAGTCTCCGGAGGTGGTTTGGCAATATGAGTTGCCCCCACATTCTACATTATGCTGACATCCGCTTTCATTCGCCTGAAGCCCCGTGAAGGCGGAATGACACAAGGGATCTCCAAGTTCGTCGGAACACGCAATTGCTTGACTAGACAATATATTCAAACAGGATTCAAAGGCAGCAGCGTCAAAGCGAACTCTATTGTTATCGATAGACTCCTTCATCAGATAAAAGAAATCTACCGTGGTTCGTCGATTGTCAGCTTTGCATTTCTCTATATCTCGATCACCTTGACCGACACTAAGGTTGGCATCCCTATCAAATCCTGGAGGTGGTTCAAACCAACCTAGGGCAAAAAACATTGTACTTCGACATCGAAATGCAAAGTCGCAAAACGCATTCGCATATCGAGTGGTGAGGTCCTCGGGATCAAATCCAGACATCATCCCAGAACCACCCTGAGTAATCCTAACGGTTGTTTGGCCTTGAACTCCGTCATAGCTGGCAGTCAGGGTGGTTTGTCCTTCAGCAAGCGCAGTGACAAGGCCGGGACTATCCACCCTCAAAACGCTTGAGTCACCTGCTGTCCAAACCCCGGACATTGTAACATCTCGTTGAGTCCCGCTATTGTAGACCGCGTTCGCCGTGAACATTTCACTCGCACCGACCGCGATACTTTGACTGTCGGGAGAAATCAAAAGTGTAATCAACTGATCATCGGCGGCCAGAACGATCAAGTTTACGGTAGCGCTGAGACTTTGGTAACTCGCGGTGAGAGTCGTCTCTCCCTGTGCCAGGGCCGTCACCAGACCGCTAACACTAACACTAGCGACATTTTCCGAAGAGGAGGACCAGGTCGCATCCGTACTGACTTCAGCCATTGCCCCGTCGGCAGTAAAGGCTTGTAATTTAGCCTGAGCGTTTGCCCCCACACGCATGGTCGGTGATAGTTCCATCATAACCCGGCTATAACTTGTGTTCATATTTGAGTTGGTGCCACCACTTCGGCGCCCATCAGAGGTACGAGTCGTCTCAGTGCAAGCAAGGAGAAAGAAAGCAGCAACGAAAACTAGATTACGCATCGTGGACGCATTATACGGTCTTAATGGCGACAAAAAAAAAGCCTCTGTCTTAAAATATGCTTTTTATTCGAACGTTGAGCCCAAACTGTGGCCCATATGTTGGATTTAGCCGATTCAGACGGAGGAGAAGAAAACATACTAAAGTGGGTCGATCAGTACTCGTTCCACATGACCATGATGAGGCACATTCATATCCGAATCCAGCATCACCAAAAATTTGGATGGGGGGGCCGCGCGGACCGTCGAAGTAAGTCGCAACGATAAACCGGTCGCGGCTAGACCAGATGAGCTAACAGAAACCATTGTAACGAAAATCCCTCTAAACAAAAGCAAAACCAAAGGACAACCCACAGCAAGTATTCCGAATCTGACGCAAATTGGGGTAGAAGCCCTCAAAAATCCTCGTAGCCTTACTCCACTTCTCAAAGTGAGCAAAACTGACATCCTTGTTCGCCAACTTAAAAACAATCGAACAAACCAACACTTATAGCGATTTTAGGCTTTCGGTAAGTAACGACTAGTCTAAATCATATCATTCGAATATTTTGCAAACGCCAGGGTCGTGCTACCACTCCCAATATGCCAGTCAACCTTCCAACGGCTCAAGAACTCCTTGCAAACACGGGGCGAAGTAACTGCTGGAGTAAAATGTTCAAGACAAAGGGTGGAATCAACCCAATTGCTGCCAAACTTCGACAATATGAACCGCATCGGCTTGCAGGTACGGAGAATGAGAAAAACGCTATCCAAGAAATTATCGCAGAATGCATAAACTATGAAGCAGCTAACGCAGGTGTTACACGTGCCTCAGCAGTTGCCGTTGGTAACATTCATGCATTGTGCGAAATCAGAAGAGATGAAGTAGCATTGACACTCATGAGAGCAGAGCGGCCTCCTATACCTGAGCTCAATGCAAGAGAGCGACTGCGACGAGGGATTCTGGGCCTAATCAGTGGGCACACCTCAGGCGAAGTTGGTAAAACACTTCAAGAAAGCTACTACATCGAAAAAGGGATTGAAGGTAATGAGGTACATCGGCCGAGGTACTTAGTCGCGCAGGCATTCTCGAAGTGGTCGGGCGGAAATGTACAATGGGTCGCTGACCACAATAATGGAGTAGTTCCTAGTACCGAAATGAGTTTTACTGACTGGTACGAAACAGTATATTTTGAAACCTTGAATAATATTGATCGCGCAAGGCATCTGAAAAACGCATTGAAAAATGTTCGTTATCTGAACGAAGAACAAAGAGCGGTGTACGAAGTTCGCATTGTCGGCGACCGACTTAAAAGAGTCGTTGATGAAGAAAACTTGGATACGGCAACGTACAGTACGATGCACTCAGGTCCAGGTTGGGCTATTTTTGTGTTGTCGCCAGATAATAAAATCTATGCGGGTTCACACATCACGGGACAATTCCATCATTCGAGCTTTTTAGCGGGAACTCCCGTTCAATCTGGCGGTGAGTTCCAGGTCACCGATGGGATTATTCAAAAAATCACCCCGAAGACCGGACATTACCGAGCAGATGAAACCATGTTTTTGCGTATGTTGTTCTTTTGCAGAAACGCCTGCACTGACGCCACCCAAGCAATGCCCCAACCGTACGGCGATAAACGATGGTTCCCTGCCGCAGATGTCATTTCTGCAGGCGGTGATTCGCCTTCTTAGTCTATGGCACGAGCGGACGCATCTCTCTCTTCAGCGATAATATGTTTCCTCTAATCAGGCGGCCAGACTAGCGGCATCACTCAATCGATGCTTGCAATAGAAGAGCTACGTGTCTCATCAAATCAAGCTCGCTCTCTGAACGATCCCAACTTCTCGAGGCTTGTATACAAATTATATGACTCAGTGTTGCTTCAGGAGTTTCGTAGTCTTCAGAGGAATAAACGGGTTCCGGGCCCATCAGATCATGTTCTTCGGTATGAATCACCGTACCTTTTGAATGCCAGTGTAAATGCATCTCTCGGTCACCAACTCCATGGCTCCATTCTCCTCCACGCGCAATCGCTTCAAGTGCCAGTTGTCGATAAAACTCTAAGTCTTTGCTTTGGTTCACAACTCGTGAGTCGCTCGCACTGATCCTAAAATCAGAGAAAAGTGGACGTAAATCTGCCTCAATAACCAACTCTTCGGCAGACTTCCCGCGGTACTTTGCGGATTGATGATACTCATACTTTACGTTGGGTTCCGCACCTCCTGCCAAGAGTGCGCGCACGGTTCGCACAGTCATGTTACGAATCGCTTCATCCGTTGTGACACAACTCAGAGCTTGCAAGATAGGTATTTCATACAAATCACGCTTGTAGGGATGTGTCTCTTTCGAGCCAAAGGTGTTGAGCAAAAAATTTGGGTTTGCTCCTGCCCGAAGAAGGATTCGCACCTGCTCAACATCCGTTTTCGATGCGGAAATCAACAAACGAGTTCGTCCGATATCGTCTGGTTCATCCACGTGTAGACCCGCTTGGCAAAAAAGCTCTAAAATTTCGGGGTTATCAATCATGTGAAACGCCAAACCTCCGTTTCGTGCTAACCGCAGATTAGGAGTGACACCAGAATTCAACAAAGCAGCGACCTTCTTCACATCATTCGTGTTACGATCCACGAGGTTCGCCAAAGCAATTTCACTGGGTGTACTCGCGACTCTAAAAGCTTGCGGTCGCTTTTTTGAGGGTGAAGCGCGACGAACCGATTTATGCCGAGAGACCTTGTCTGATAAGTCCTCGCACCTCTCAAGCTTCGCTCGCTTAAGATCTACACTCGCTCCAGTCTCTATTTGCAATCGGTATTCCTGATCACACTTTAGGCAGCGATAAGAGTGTTGCTCAAATCCCGACTCAATATTCATTCCCTCGCATGAAGTCTCAACGCGTTGCAATTCAAAGCGAGCGATAAAGTCGCTGAGCTCTGTTTCTTTCCGAAAGCTGAAGTTTCTTCGGTAAGTAAAACTCTTACAGTTTTTGCATAGGTGTTTCATCCGAACCCATTTGTGAAGCGAAGAGAAAGTCTGACCGAGTGCCTTAACCTCGGACGTCAGTTCTCACTTCGACAAGCAAGAGTTTGGGCTCTTTTCGCCGTTGAAGCAAGTCGAGATAAAACCAAGCAAAACTCGCAGCGTAGCCTTGTCACGTGATTTCGCTGAGATTTCTACTTTCCTCAGCTTCATGAGTCAGCCGCTTCTTGCATTCATGCGGCCGAACACGATGCCTTACGCAAACGACGATAACCGAACAGAGTCAGCCAGAACGAAAGGCTAGGTATTGCAGTTGCCCCACAGTGACCTTCTGAAGGCGGGGGAGGCTTTGGAGTAGGTATGATTACTCCTCGCTCGGACTCAGTACTACGTAACTCTTCTTTGACGACAGGCCACAGTAAATCGCACATCTGGCGAGTCTGCATGTCCTTCGCGCATTCATTCTTTCCCATTTGATTGAACTCAACTTGGGAGGTCCACGTCCAAGACGCTGGATCTTGAGGAAGCTTAGTAGAGTAAAACAAAGCCGCGGCGGCTTTGTAAGGAGGACACGCGAAAAATGTATTGTCTTGCTTTCGCAAGCATTCAAGAGGCTCTCCGCGTGGGGTCGACCAGGACAGGCCATCATCCGCAGACCAAGAAACACCACTTCGATACAATACATAAATCTGAGAATCATGCGTGATCACATCACGAATAAGCTCAGTTCGAGGAATGAGAACTTCTGCCCCCGCAACAGATAGGCGAACCAGACGATCAAGCTCGCTCGAAGGGAAGCGAATATAGAATCGACCCTGGTCATCTTCAGTGACAACTTCCATGCGACCAGTCTCTGTGGGTAATACTATTCGAGTCTCCCCTAGTTGGGCGATAGGAACAGATTCATCGAAACCAATCATCAGAAAAGCGCCGTCGCGACCTTGACGAAAATGTCGCACTGAAAAATCTGCGGGATAAATTAACTCGGCAGGACTCTCATGACTGACGAACCAAAGACCTTCAAGGGTTACTGCCCAGATGTGCTCTGGATTGATAACGTCTTGTTGGATGCCGAGAATGTTGCGTTCCAATAAATTTGGCTCACTCTCCCAAAGGCAACCGTCTTTACTTTTTCGTAATCCAGTGACGGTAGCAACAAACCATCCACTCGGTGTTCGCACAACCTCGGTGGCTCTCTCTGTACTGATTGCCTCCTCACAAGTCCAAGACCAGTCAGTCTCTTCCGTGAATAACCCATGGGTTGTCACGAGCGCGAGGTCATTCGCTCCAAATAATATGTCATGAGTGCTGGGTGGTCCGCCATGAGCAAAACTCGAGACCGCAGATAAAGAGGTTACTGCCAGCATGAAAGCCGACATTATACGCTTAGCCAGGAGCACAACGAGTTTTATCGACAATTCGTTTCTTCGTAATAGGCAATTTCGGGGAAGAAAATGTAGGACGGCCAACTGCTGGGACAAACATGCGTGTGATAACGATTACTGAAATGTGACGTAGTACCATCGGTAATGTCGTGTACGTGTCCGTTTTGTGCATCAAATTCAGAGTCGCTCGGAGCCGTCCCATCTAACTCCGTGCAGCCAAGCACAAGGGTTCCATCGCACATAGCTCCATACAGTTCGACGTTGCCAGCGCCCGGCTCAGCATTAGAAGACAAACCACGAGCGACTAAGACCTCTAGTGGACCTTTGGTTTCGAAATGATAGTGATAAGCAGTCCCAGCGGGATGCCCTTCGTACAGATCAAAAGTATATTGTTCATCCGCAAGATTGTCTCCAGGTCCAGCCATAGCTGCGAAGATGACTACGCCGTTTAATGCGACTCCAACAGAGCCTAAAGAGTATTCTTCGTCACTGGTATTCACTTGGTTATCAACCATACTCGAATCAATCGTGATGCCTTTTGCGACTGGGTTCTCGGGTATTGTGACGGAGTAATTGGTTTCACCAATTTCCCCAGGATTTTGTCGGTGAGTACCACCTCGATCATCAAACGCCACATAATTAGGATTGTCGCTCGGGTAATAAGGGCTCTTATGAGGCGGAAGTCCATCCGTGGAAACGACGGTACCACCGGATTCGTTAGAGACATCAACGCAAGCAAAATACTTAGAGAAGAAAGTGGGTACACCATCTCCGTAGGACTCGGAGCAATTCGACAAATTAATCTCGTCTGTGTTCAATGGAGAATTTCCATCAGCACTACACCCGGGCAGTGATGTCGCACTCATTGATATTGCTAAAAGGATTGAGTGATTTTTCATGTCTGTCGCCTTTAGAACCTAGGTGTCTCCGGGCTCTTGTTTCCATTCCGCCGGCATAATAGTCGCGTTTGTGGGCGGATACCAGGTCAGCGTTGAATCCAGTTGAAAACCATATTTTCATTGCCCCAGCTCAAGCAAAAACGTCGGTGCAAAGCCCTCGCTCCGTAGCTATTTTATGAGTAATTCACGCCACGGATGGCCACTCCTGGAGTGGAAGATCGCAAATTCCCAAATTCTCCATAGACGGTCACACCTTGATCTGGGCGAAACAAGCTGACGTCTACAGCATCTGGAACGGGTTTTGTGGTGGTTCCAACTGTCTTATCACCGATGCACAAATTTTCCCACTGGGCTCTCGTGGGACGTGCTTGCCAATCAAATAGAACTTGGTAATCACCGTCATCTCCGAATTGCCCGGTTGAATAGTTTTGGACATTGATAAAGAATGGGAATTCTTTTCTCGTGTAGTAAAAAATCCGTCTCACTCGATTGAGTTTCTGAAGTTCAACTAAAACAGGAAGCTCATTGAACCAAAAAATACTATCGGCAGGCATGCCTCCAGGCGCCATGACCATGACGTTTCCACGACACTGTGCGGCCAACAAGCTGGAACAGATTCTCCAGATGGGTTGACCTAGATTATACACACCAACATTTTGGTACTCGTTCAAGAACGCCCCAAGAGCACCGAGACGCATAAAAACGGGATCCGTCGCGTCGCGAGCTCCACCCGTGCTTTGACAATAAGCTTGAGCCAGATGCGCACCTCGCAAAGCATAATTTGCAGGTGCTCTTGCAAACTTCGAACGATCTAAACCAACGGAAGGAACAATGTTGCAAAAGAAACACGCATTGAAGTAGGCACTCTCTTGCGAGGAACTTGATAGTTGGGCTTCGAAAAGTCGGATGAGCTCCAAGACAAAACGACAGTAGGACTGAAACCGAGTCGCAGCATCTTTTGAGGGACTGATCGCGCCATTTATCAACTTGCGTAGCCTTTCGACACTCCCCTGGTCCACTTCTGGGTCCGAAAAGTCCTTTTGGTAAAGTATAGAAGATAGACAATTTAGGAGCGAAGATTTCAGTTCTTGCGACTTATCCGGATCGTTCCTTTTCGAAAACTCGATACTTTTACTTGGCAAATTTGGAGTATCAGGAAATTGCTCGTGAATGCCGGGCACGGTCGTTCCGCTTTCCAAAGCTCGGTATTTCTCTATCACGCGAGCCAAATGAGCGGTCATTGCTGCTCGATATTCACTTTCACTCATAAACCTTGGGAGGAATTCTATCCGTGTTTGTAATGCAATTCAAAATACCGCCCAGTGACTACGATTACTTTCGGGAAATTCGACAAGTCTAGTGTCAGCAGAGCCTGGAGCACATTGAAAATCACAAAGGCTCACGGGTAGCCTTTTATGCATAAGGACAACAAAAGAAAAAAGTGGCCGTCTTCCGACCTATTTTGCTCTGATGGGGCCTAATCTACCTGTTGCTTCTTTGGGGACAGCAAGACGGAGAGAGAATCCTCAATCCGGAAAAATCTGGGAAGCATTCCTCAAAATACGAAACAGGTGCCTTCTCCCAGAATTTCTCAGATATTGATAAAGGGTTTATATAGGTACTGAAGCAAAACAAATATCTACTGCCTCTTGAACTCAGGAAAGTTTGACTCTAGTTTCCGGCCGAAAACAACAAAAGGAGTCCCAAGAGAGAACTCGTTTTGTGAAAGAGAGGGAAAAAATGAAACGACTATTTATTTCAATCGTTGCGGTTTCACTATTCGCAATTCAACCAGCATTCGCCGAAGAAGCAAAGGATTCTAATCTGGCCAAATACGGCGTCAGCATATCTACAAGTCCATTCGGCGGGTCGCTAAACTTTTCATACAATACGTGCTCAAAAAACACCTGGCAGTTCTCTTTTGGCGGAAGTCCAGAGCTAGGCCTTTTGTCGATCGATGTTAATGGGACAGACTCCAAGGTAAAATCAAGCAGCAGCTGGGCTGGCGCTTTTTTGAACCATCGTCCACTCGAAAGTGCGAAATGGTTCCGACTCGTAGCAGGGCTTGGTATCGGCTCGATCAATCATCAAGTGACAAGCGGCGATAAGAAATTCCGAGTTCGATACTCAGAAAACCCAGTTGCTTACCTTGGCCTCGGAGTCGGCGGAAGCAATCAAAAAGGATTCATGTGGGCCTTCGATATAGGCTACTTGGCAACGGGCGGACCTGATGTTTCTCAGGAATCTGGTGATGCAGACGCCGCTGCGCTGAAAGATATCGAAGACAACCTCCTATTTGGAAATGCTCTACCTAACGCTCAATTGAGCCTTGGCTGGAATTTCTAGAGATTTCAATCACACCTTATTTTAGAAGCTGTCGTTCACATGAACGGCAGTTTTTTTTTGCCTTCTCGCTCGCTCGGCTGCGCCGTTTGGCTGGCGAGGCTTTGGTGCCTCAATTTCTGAGTGATATCCTCTCTATGCTTTCATTGGCGAGCCACAGGTTGACACGAGCCCGATGACTCACCAAAACGCTCTTCGGAGCTTCATGGAAATCACTACATAGCGGGAAATGCGATGCGACACAGCATTGGTATGCTTTCCGTGGAGTCACCGAATTTATAAACGTTTTTCTCAGTAATGTTTTCCTTTAAAAAAAGGGTAATCATTATTCTGACTGTGTTTTATAGAGGAAACTGCGGTTTTCAGGCCACATTATCGTTCTCCTTACGCAACACTTGCCAGCATCCACCGATATGAGAACATGCCAATCAGAAAATTCGGCCCGACGCTCTCTTATTCAGCAATGTCCAACAATGAAAGAGCAGCCAACGGAAATTCCAAGCGGAAGAATAAACCTGGCAACAATCAAGCCAAGCCCGCTAATGCTAGGGCACAAAGTTCCCAAAAGTTCTCGCTTTGGGAAAAGATTGACGAAGCCGAAGCCAAAAGTCAGGACGTACCTAATCTTCTATCGACCCATTCTTATCACGCCCCACTTTCCCGGAACTCCGCTGGAAGAATTAGCTCGAATGTAGGAGCAACTCGTCAGGGCGTTACCACCACACCCGTCGCTGATATTGCGAATAATGTAGAAATTTATTTAGGCAAGGCCGTAGCGGACGCCGTTCGGAGCGGAGAAGCACTTCATATGAGCGCGCGGCAATTGGCAAAACTGTCTCTGAAGAGCCCTCCAGTCTCACGTGACAACGTACAAATACGGATGAGGGCTGATTGTGATATCGAGCCTGCAGTTGCTGGTTTGGTTTATCGACAAATGGAATTAGAGTATTTAGCTTCGGCAGTTTACCAAGCCGCCGCCGCGCATCTACAAAGCGCCGACGTAGGATTCCGCAAGCTCGGAAACGAGTTCTTGGAGGAGTCCGAGGGCGAAGTAAAACATGCAAAAGCGTTCCGAGACTTTCTGATCGAGTCAGGTGTTGATATTCAATCAACAGTACAAATTCCATCAATCAGCACACAATTCAAATTCTCTGAGATCGCACCTGTACAAGGGATCATGGAGAAACTGGTTGAGACAAACATGCATCTCATCAATCAAGCCGCGCAAGGAAATCGTGGCCAGTTCTCGATTCCTGACCAGCACACGATCGACTTCTTGAAACCGCATCTTAGTCATCACCGTAAAGAAAACGATCACATTCGTTTATTTGCGAAAATGATGTCAGAGACCGTTGGTAACCTTTCGAATGCGGACCTATTCAATCTACGTGACAGGCTCGAAGGCGGAGATATTTCGGCAAGTCTAAACCCAGTCACTCCGAACACGCACGATCATGACGATGACCATCACGACCATCACTAAGGAAAAGAGATAAAGTGCGTGTTCGTAGGACAGAAACTAGCAGGGTCACTGGTCAAGAAAGCTTGAGACCCACAGCATCTTCTTCTGTTCCATCCGAATCGCCAAACCAGTCAGATAGGAAACTGCGCGCCCTGAAACTAATAGGCGCAGAACCACCTCGCCTTTCAGGGGGTCGGGAAAAACTGCGAATCAGCCGAATTCTGTCTCCGACCGAGAGAAGTATGTTGCCGGAAATGTGGGACGGAACCCAGCCACTCACCGCCTTTAGTACCAAAAAGCGGCTCGAATTAGCTCAATTTTTTCGAAAGGTCGCGGCTCGAGCTCCAAAAGGCTCTGCTCAATGGGGCTTTAACACGGCGAGAGCTCGATTTTTCGAAGGCAATGGACCATCTCCAGGCCGAAGCGCAATCGAGTATGCCCAACGAGAAGGATTACCAATTGCTCGCTGGCCACGAGGGCATCGACACCATCCCAAAGCCACTATGAGCCTTGAAAGCCGAGCCCACCAAAAGCCTTGGCAAATGAGAGCCACATTGTAAAATCGCTTCCCTTGCCCCGGGGGCGAGTGAAACCACTAACCGGTGAGCCGATTTACTGAACGAGAACCATGTTGACTTCGATAACCTGATGTATTCGGTCGAGTAAAACTTTAGCTTTCGTAACGGTTAAGACTTGCGAATAGCCGGATTCATTTGCAAGATACCAATTAGCGTCAGGGAAAATAGATGTACCGCACAGAGTTGCAGAAAAAAACAGTTGAAGCGTACTCATGTATGCCTCACCGGTTTGATCGGCACCTAGGACGTTATTGATGGAGGAGTCTCGATGAGACACGCTTATACATTAATTCTACTACCGTTTATGCTTCTGCTGCTCTCTGCCTGTGATGATGATCTGTATTGCACTCCAGGTACAACTCAACCATGCGTGTGCCCCGACCAAACCTTCGGTGCTCAAGCCTGTAACTCGCTCGGTTCGGGATACGCTGCCTGTGAATGTTCCGGCGGAAGCGTAATCGTCGACGGTGGACAAGGTGAGCTGGATGCCGGCGCTCAGTCCACGGATAGCGGTAACGGTTCTGGCTCAGGAAGCGGCTCTGGCTCGGGAAGCGGATCCGGTGGAGGCTCCGGTGGGGGCTCTGGCTCAGGAAGCGGTTCCGGTGGAGGCTCTGGCTCAGGAAGCGGATCCGGTGGAGGCTCCGGTGGAGGCTCTGGCTCAGGAAGTGGATCAGGTTCTGGTTCTGGCAGCGGCCCGATTCCGACACCCGACAGCGGAACTGGGAATGGCTCTGGCTCTGGCAGTGGTACCACCCCTACTCCGGATGCGGGCGCTTAGTTTTAGTCGAGATGAACAATCTGCAATCTGGTCAAACCGCCACCGTGGTTGGTGCAGGTATAGCTGGCCTGAGCGCTGCACTGTTACTGCGTCAAAAAGGTGTTGAAGTCGAGATTATCGACTCTTCCCATGAAATCGGTGGACTGCTTGCGCCCATTGTCCATGACGGCCTTGAGCTAGACCGTGGTTCTCATCGGGTTCATCCTGAAGCACATCCACTCCTTTTGGAGCTTACGAAAGAAGCGAATTGGAAACCGCGGCCTCGTTCCGGAACCCTCATACTCGGAGGAAAAAAACTTTCCTACCCGCTAAATCCGCTGAGATTCGTTTCAGGATTAGGAGCCCGGACGAGTATCGATATGGGGCTGGGTTGGTTACGGAGACCCAACACACTCCGGCGCGCGCTGACATGGGAGCGCGACCGTCACCAAATCTTTGACGATCAAGGCTTTGAACATTTCGTCGTCAGACGAGTAGGTCAAGCGGCGTACGACAGATTCTATCAACCGTACGCTCGAAAAGTTTGGGGAATAGAGCCTTCCGAACTTTCTCAGACTATCGCGAAACAACGTGTTTCTACCTCAAATCCGCTAAGTAGTATCCTACGTCGTAGCGCCAAAAATTTTCTTTATCCAGAAAAAGGGATGACAGAACTGATCGATTTACTTCACTCAAAGTTAAAGAAAATAGGTACAAAATTCACCCTCGGTCAAAGATACGACGCCGACGCCATCAGTTCCGGACCGATCTTCTACACAGGCCACCTTAACCACCTTATCCCGACAGCGAAACTGACGCACCGAGGGCTGTACCTTATTCATCTTACAGTCTCAAAGGACGTACTGGATGAAACAGACACTTGGTACACCCCAGAGTCAGATTATTGGTTTGGTAGAGTTTCTCAACCAGCCGCTTTTTCGAAGAGCTTATGTCGTCCTTCAGAGAGAGTAATTTGCGTTGAAATTCCGGAGGGTCAGTGGGGTAAAAAGCAGGACTTTGTTAAGCGTTCAGACGAACTCATGCGCCAGCTTACAGAAGCAGGTATTCTTCGTCGACACGTGAGTCCCATCAGTATTCAACAAAATTTTCTGCCACGCGTTTATCCAATGTACGTCCGAAATTGGATTCATGAACACAAGGAGACATTAGCGAAAGTTGCAGAAAGAGGCGAAATATTTCCCTGTGGACGTCAAGGTCTGTTTCTACATTGCAACATGGACCACGCCGTGGAGACCGCGGCGGCGGCTGTAGACCATTGGGTGGATGGCGGCAACAGTAAGACTTGGGTGACGCAATGCCAGGAGTTTTCAAACTTTCGTGTTCGTGACTGATGCACAGCTATCAAGACAAGAGAAACGAGCGATGGTTCGTTGTCGGGTTGCTACTTTCATCTTTTATCCTAAGTGTTTGCGCTTCTCTTAAATTTTTAGGTGGCGGCCCACCTTTAGGGAACGATAACTCAGCTCATCTCGCTTTAGCGACACACCTCGCCAACCTAATGCGTGGAAGTGAAACAAACCTTTTTTGGGAACATAGCAATCTGGGACTGCCGTTATTTACTACTTATCAATGGATTCCTTCCGTTTTTACCGGGCTAGCTATCTTCCTACTCCCTTTCGTCGCGCCGTACACGATATTCAAAATCATTATCATTTTTTTTTGGGCGAGCATGCCATGTGCTTGGTATCTCGGATCCAGATGGCTTGGTGTTAAGAAAACTCAAGCGCTCGTCTTAGCTCTTCTGACGATCGTCATTCGTGATAAGTGGGACGTTGGTTTCTCGCTCACCAGCACGGCATATACCGGGCTTTACACCCAAGTGTGGGGGCTTTGGCTGCTTCCACTTACGCTCGGTAGTCTCGAACGAAGTATTTTTAAAAATGATATGGCTTGGCCATGGGCTGCGATATTCATGTCCATGACAGTCATGAGTCACCTTTTCATTGGTCTGCTCGCGGTTATAGGCCTGATATGTTTGACCATTACTGAGCCCTCACGAATAAAAAAAGCGAGCTTGAGACTCGCTTCTGTTTCCTTTGCCAGCTTTCTCCTCTGCGCGTTCTGGCTCATCCCACTGCTATTACATCGACGACTGCTCGGCGGGTTACCATGGCTCAACGATACTTATGATGGTCTGCCTTTCTCTGTTATTTCTCAAGCTTTTGTGTCCGGTGAACTATTAGACGCTCATCGAGGGGCTTGGATGACAATTCTCGCTGCACTTGGAATGCTTATTAGCCTTCCGAAAAGCCTTAGTTCACCAAAGACGCGTGCAACAATATTATTTGGAATTACAACTCTACTTCTCGTGGGCGGTCGAGAAAGCTGGGGCTCTTTTTATACGCGCATACCCATGCATTCAAACATAAATCCAGCGAGATACATCACAGCACTGCACATCGTGCTTCTATCTGCCGCCTCACTCAGTGTATCAAAACTGATCGGTTGGTTCGGTGATTTCGTTAAAGCGCGCTTTGGGAAAAAACTTATTATCCTTTTTGGAATTGGAGTAATTGGTTTTTATCAATGGAATTTATTCAGCAGTACTCTCCGCACCATCAAATGGCTTGATTCTCCATTGCACCGAGTCGCTGCTGAATTGGCTGAGGAGTCAGGGAAGCGATTTATGGTAAACGGTAAATATGGCACAGGAAGTCACTTTCACCGTGACTTGTTACCAATGCTCGCTGACCGTGCACAATTGCAATCCTATGCCATGGGGTATCATGCGACCTTTAGCACATACTACGCTGAACACATTAAGATGGACCCGGTCAGCTTACGCTTATTCAACGTAAATACCCTCTTGACCAAAAATGATCACGCTGTCCCTAATTTCTTCCGTTTTCATCGCGGTATCGACAGCTACAAGATCTATCGAATTCCTGATTCAGAAAATTGGAGCTATTTTGATGTCGTTTGGCCGGGTCCCGCCATCGAAGGTGATTTACGGTCGCTGAGACCTAAAATAAGTGATCTCGCACCCAAATTATTTCAAGAGAAGAAAATTGCCTTTCTTTTGCCTGAAAGACCCATATCTTCAAACGTTCAGATTCCGGCGAGTAAAACCTCGACTTCACCTGGTAGCGTTGTGAAGACAAAACGCAATCTCACTTCGTATGCTGCCAAAGTGATTGCTCAAAAGGGAGCATGGCTGCTCTTCAAAATGAACTATTTTCCATTCTGGAACGCTTTTATAGATGGACGCCCCACGACTGTGCACCACGTTGCCCCAAACTTTATGGCTGTGGCTTTACCGGAAGGCGAACATAATGTGAATTTTGAGTTCAAAAATCCAATTGAGCAAAAAGCCGGAGCAATCTTCTCACTTTTACTTTTCCTCGGATGGGTCTATTTCTCTGCGCGGCGTCGTCCAACTAAACAATAAGAGATCTGACGATTTCTGACTAAAAGTGAAAGGGTTTTAGATAGATCAACGTACCTCCTTATTCTAAAAGTTTCCTATAAATATCGATGATTACTTTTGGGATATTGATGTAAAGCGTGTATGAGCTGAAGCATGTTCAACATCGAAAAGGTTGGTTTAGCGAGCGTTTCATTAATTCTTCTAGGAGCTTTATCTTGCGCTGAAAACTCTCAAACTAACGCAGAGCCCTCTCCAACAACGTGTCGACCGGGGACGGTTACCGTTTGCAGTTGTCCAAACGGGCGTCAAGGATCGCGAGTGTGTGATGCGCAGGGTACAAACTATTCTTCGTGTGAGTGCAGTTCAGAGAGCAGTATGGACGGAGGCAATGATCGTCCGCTGGACAGTGGCGTCACTTTTGATGCAACTCCTCAAGACGTAGGTAACAACATTGTCGATTCAGGGCTGCGGGATAGCGGTGCACAGGCTCCGTTTAAGGATGGTGGAGAACTAGATAGTGGCTCTATGACCATCTCTGACGCAGGCAATACGCAAAACCCAGATAGTGGCACACCATTGCCTGATGCAGGCAGCAATCCTTTGCCTGACGCAGGCAGCACCCCGATAGCCGATGCAGGCAACACCCCTGGAGGAAACACCATATCCGTCAGCGGAACTGGCCTTCCCGCTTCAATTCCATCGAGCGGAAGCAGCGGGTCGATGACAACAGTGAGTTCTCTGGTTCCTTCGTTGATCATCTCGGACATCAATATTCGGATTGATCTCTCTCACGGCTGTACGAAGGACCTGGTGGGAACATTAACCTCACCGAGTGGACGGTCCGTAATTATTTTTGACCTGACAGGGTTGCCCGTTTGCAGCACAGGTCCCCGAGCAAAACTCGACAATACTATTTTCGATGACGAAGGCTCAGTTCTCATAACGAGAGGTTCTCCACCTTTTAGTGGCACATTCCAGCCCACCGGAAGCTTATCAGACTTCGACGGAGAAAACGCTGAAGGAGTTTGGACACTGTTGATCGAAGACAATATGAATGGAGACAGGGGAACTCTGCATAGTTGGTCTCTAGAGTTGTCAGGCCGATAAATGATTCACAAACACTAAACGGTATGGCTGTGAACATCTTCGTCGCAGAACGCTTGCTCCAATAGAACCCCTTCTGAACCGATGGAGTAAGGGTCTATATCCTCTAAAACACAAGTGTGTTGTGTCAGAGATAAAAAGATAGACTGCCAATTTCGAAGGTTCCATTGGTCGCTCGCACCAAGGACATTTGCAGTAATCGTGGCGAGCTCAACGGGAGTTTTTCTCGCGCCTAGCGGAGGTAACTTCCCATTTATTCGTTGAAGTGTCTTTTCTTTACTTACAAATGTCCCATCTTGTTCGGCGTATCCCGTCATCGGTATGACAAGGTCAGCTTTGCGAGATGCATCATCCCACTCGCTGGCAAAAGCGATGACATTGTCTGCATCACCAAGAGTTGATAGCCAGTCAGAGTCTTGGTTCACATAGTCGGTACCAACCAGGACTAATTGCTTGATATCGCCATTTTGCAGCCCTTTTCTGAGATTATCAGCACCCTCGTCGTATATGGAATAAGCCTCAAAAACGAGTTCACATCCCCGGGCATTGAAACCCGGTGGGATATTGACATCTGGATCTGCGGCCTGGGTTTCCTCTAAAATTGCAAAGGAGTCCACTTCGATGAGGTCTTTACTCAGTTCCATAAACGCAGCAACACACTCTGTGCTAAGCTCCGTCGAAAATCCCAAACCTAAGCCGCTTTCATTAGTATCGGCGTAGCCACTTAGCCTTTCTGATAATTTTTCACGAGCTTCAGTCCAGCTGACAGGAACGAGTTCTCCGTCAATTCGATGGTGGGGTGATTTTATCAGGGAGTCGACATCTGGGATGAGGTGAAAATCTCTAACCTTCTCCTTATGAAGCCACTCTTGTTTTATCCAAAAATGATATATCGCTACTACAGGTTGCTTGTTTTCAATCAGCCACGCGAGTGCGTTAGCCGGAATACAAGACACCACGATCACAGGAACAATAAGTAAAACGCCAAGAATAATTGCTATAAATTCAGTCATTTTGATTTTTCCTCTTTGAATACACTCGTGAGATTTACCGAATTAACGACGGCTAAATTAACGATTCGACTCATCTCCTTCCCAGTAGGATTTCGCGCGAGCGAATGCCTGCTCTGCGACCTGCCGACCTAATTCCCGGCCTCGCAAATCTCCGTCCTGAATGTGAATTCCGCCGAGTCGACGAGACCGTCCAGCCTCATCTGCAGCGTCAATTAGAGTAGACCATCTTAGGATAATTTTCGACGATGGAATCTGTTCAAAATCGCCCGTCAATGGTTGTTGGATGTGCTCACCTAAAAAGTCTTCCTCACCATCTCTATTTACATCTTCACCCGTTTTGCTCGTCCCATCGTAAAATGTTGTTGAGCCGGTGAATAGAATGAGTATCTCAGCGGCAGTTCGGCTAAAAACGCTGTGTCCTGAGACATATTCAGCAAAAGGAGGAGTGACAAAACGAACGTCTTGATAGGGGCGCCATTTATTCCCGGGAATCAATTGAGTCCCTTGATTGGGCCCAGCCCATGCCTCAATAAATTGCTCGCCGTAAAGATGATGAATGGCGGTTACGGGCCGAACATAATCGTAGTGTCGTTTTGCATCCCAACAAGCAATGCCGGCATCTAGAAGAGCTGCATTCAGGGCAAAATATAATTTTATATCGTCTTCTAATGTGTGTGCGTCACGCTTGGAAATACCATGAGCGATTTGATTCCAATGCCCTGGGGGCGAATCGGTCCGCGGTCCATCTGCCCAATATTCTGCGGAGATTTTTTCTTTTTCGGTGAGTTGCGCACTAAACGACAAAAGTTCTCTAATCTGGGCACGGTAGGCCGCATCGTTGGTGGTGCTTGTTCCAGTTGCATCAGTATAGATTTGTTCAGAACCAAGAATTGGCGGCGGAGTTGGTCTGAATTGAGCGCCAGAGGTCAGCGCAAAGGGCTGAATAGCTCCCCAGTGAGGAGTCGTAAAGCTCTGATCAAAATAAGTCGTTGAGTCATTGTCGTCTACTTCAGGAACATCATTCATGTCACGTTTTGCGCCAGTAGGCACACGCAGTGGTGTCCAACGATTAGGATCAAAGTCTTCACCTCCTAAGGAGTTTGATCGCGTCGGGACAGAACTGTTTTTTGGCTTGTAACGTTCGGGATAGATTTCGGACTTTTGGTCGCGATAGTCGCTGGACTCGTTCGCACCATCATTGGCTCGGAGCACGATGATTTCGTCGGCCGCGGATTTACCAACCAAAGCAGCGGTATCACTTTCGTCAGGAGTAATCGAATAACCAAGAGAGCTAAGCATCTGAGCGAAGTGTCCGCTCCCTTCTTCGTATTCTTCAAATTGATCGATCAGGGCATGGTAGGCCGCGTAGCTCACAGCTTTTCTTTGGTTTTCTAGGCTGTGCTCATTACTCGGTCGTTTGTCTGCGTTTTGTGGCGCATAGGAATCAGCATCCGGCGAGTAAGCGCTCCAAGCATCGTACATTGCAGTCGATACAATAAACATCTTCCGTGTGGTAATTGTTGGGCTCGAGTTTGTTCGACGAATAGCCGAGAGCATCAACTCATTCCACCGAGAGACCAAAGTGAGGTTATTATTAAACGGCTCAGAATTGTCTTGAAAACAATAAACTCGCCTCGGTGTTCCGCAGTCCGTGACCTTCTTGTTTGTCCAGTCGGCACCCACAGAGCCGCTATTACCGAGAGTTACATCGTCGACTTTATAATAAGATCTCCATTCCTTACAATTTTGACCTGTATTATGACCATTTCTATCAGTGCCAGTAAAAACATCACTGAGAGTCTCTTGGCCGCTTTCATCACGATTAATTGGAACCTTCGGTCCCGTGAACAAAGCATCCCGATCATCGAAAGCGAGGGTTCCGTCTGTACGGTACCAAGGCCCATTACCGAAATAGATGTCAGAGACGTCCTGAGCCACTGAAGAGATCCAAGGGAACCACGCGTTTCCTAAATTCGCCTTTTCGCCCAACTCACGACAGAGTTCATGAACATCTTGAACCGAATCACCACTGAGGGATCTCGAAGAAACGAATACCCATGGTCCACCGCTATCGCTAAGCAAAGCGACGCCCGCATCTGAAGCACTTTCCGCGTCAAGACCAGCAGCGTCCATGGAGCTTTGGGAATCCACGGTCACGCCAGCGTCGTCAGTTTGAGGTGCATTGACATCACAAGACGCAACGAGTATTAAACCGAGTGACAGACACCAATTTGAGGGCAATCGTCTTCCCACCCTCGGACTCTATTGCAATTGATATTCAATATCAATAACAAACAACCACACCTTTAACTACCGTAATTATTACGTTTTTTCGTAATTACAACCAAAAACACGAGCACTGTTGGGTGAAAACAAACTCATTCTGATTGAGCTCAATTGCTTCGAAACCGCTCGAGAAATTTCTTCTCATCAACAGCAACGAAGATGTGCAAGACAAGCGATACGCAGATCATGCAATTCAAACCCATCGAGTCAGGGCATGTTGGCCAGTGAAGCTTCGCAAACCATTGTGTTCTCAACCGTAATTACACATTCTTGTTGATGAGCGGCGTGCCTGCCTGATTTCAGTACAAGTCGAAGAATGAGATAAATTCTGTTTTTGAATATAAACGTCACCTAAAAGTAAGAAGTTCGACTGTCTACTTTCTATTGACATGTCGAGCATGCCGTGGCGAAAAGGCGCGTGAGTAGTTGAAAGGATAGTCAAAAATGTCAAAGCAGCCAAAGTGGCGAATTCCCAAAACTACCGCAATCCATCTCCTTTTATTGGTTACGAGTGTTGTGTTCATCGCATGTGTGCCCGAACCAACGTACCATTCGGACCTCAAACTCACCCCTCAGGCTGCAACGGAGATCGTCAAGAAAATTGAAGGTCTCCAATTACGCAGCGGCTTTCCTGCAGAAAAAGACCTCGCGATTCTTATTCCTTTGGATACCGATTATCCCATCGCAGCTAATATTTCAAACGGGCGTGGCGACGGCTTACTTCCTCGGACGTGGCTCAGGCAAGTATCACAAGCTTACCGCAACACGGACGTAGGAGAGGCTCTCGACTCTGAAAACTCATATGATGACTGGCGACTTGTCTCTGTCAGAGTCTCCCCCTGCATGCCACTGGGGCTTTCTTTTGCTCAACAACCTGATGATTTTTGTTGGCCAGCGGTGCGACTTGTTTGGCAGCCGGTATTAGAGGACACATTCATCAGTGGCGTACGTTGGGGTGAATATGCTGATGACCGGGCCATTCATGCTTCCTATCACGTACGACCGAACGGAGCAGAAGGCGACGTATTGAAGCGGGTCCGTCAACATTTGGCGAGAGGCGGCGCGGTTACAAGTCTTAGTAATTCAGATATCAGACAATTTGAGGCTGCTCGCGATGCGTACACTCAACAACTACTCGATGCACTATACAGAATTCGACTCTTCCCGAGTGAGAATGAGCTATACCGCGGCATCGAAACTCGACCCGCGTATAACACCGGCCGTAATGGTGATCGAGAGTTTCGGTCTCGCTTGGTATCCTTTCTGAACCGATTCGCAGAGCCGAACGCATTAGTCGAACTCACTTCCTTTTCACTTCCCGAAGGTAGGATTCCATCCCTTGTAGACATTTGGGTGTTCATTGCCTTCGATGCATTTGACGGAAATCTTTCGCAAAAGGACCTACAAATATTTGATGCGAGAAGTGGCCGAGAACTAGTCAATATGGGACCAGTTCAAACCGTGACTCAAACAGAAGAAGACCCAGTCGTCATCGATGCGCTGACGCGTTCTCCAAGCTTACGGGAAAGTGTTATCTTCAACCCAAGTGACTTGAGCCGGCTTTCATCAAAGCTCGCCGATCCCGACCAACTTCTGGTTCCCAATACAAGCTGCGCTTCTTGTCACCGCCTAAACGATCTTCGCTTCAATTTACATAACTTATCTCACCTAGAAGATCGACCCGCTACTGTTTCAAGTCGAGTAGTGCAGGATGTCGCAAAGGACATCCGATGGATTAGGTCCTTCCGTAGTCCGATCACCCCCGAGCCGGCTCCAAGCCCCGTCGCGACCTCACCTCGTCAGCCAACTCCAACCAACTCAAATATCTCTGATCGATTCGAACCAAACAATGATTTTTCTCAGGCTACTGCAATCAATCCACCGATACGCGGAGTCGAAGCTCTAGGAATAACAAAGAATGATCGAGATTATTTTATAGTTCAACATCGCGGGGGAACCTTGGATGTAAAGATAGAGTTTAGTCATGCCAAAGGCGATCTTGATTTGGTTCTCTATGATGGACAAAGAAGAAATCTCGCAAAAAGTGACTCTTCATCAAACAATGAACAATTAACAAAGATTCTCGCTGAGGGACGATATTACGTTGAAGTATACGGGTACTCAGATGCTCAAGCCAATTACAGTCTGAGCATTACGAGCTCTGGACCATCAACGAATGCGCCGGCTTCAACCTCCCCTCCTACATCAAGTAACCGTTTTGAACCTAATAACTCAATTGCGCAAGCTACTCAAATTCAACTCCCCTTCGACAACAGTTCGCAGAGTATTACTCGAAATGATAATGATTATTTTGTCTTTGAGACCCGTCGCTCAGATGTCACTATTCTAGCGGACATTGAACGTGGTGCAGGTGACTTAGACATCGAACTATATACAGCAAATGGAACAAAGTTAGAGCAGAGCAACTCTACATCATCTCAAGAGAGTATTACTCAAAGCCTGGAAGCAGGTCGATACGTGGTGCGCGTTTTTGGATACTCTAACGCGACGGGAAATTACCGCCTAAGGATTCAATCGAACAGCTCTAATCCAAGTGCAAACAGACCAACTACTCCTGAGACTTCAACAAGTATGACGTACGAGCCGAACGATACCAGTCGAACAGCGACTCAGGTGAGCCTACCCTTTACTGCCGAGAATTTGGCTATCGGTTCTTCCGACCAAGACTTCTATCGGTTCACAACCGAGCGCGGCTTCCGGACTATTTCTATTGATTTTTCTCATAACGAGGGGGATCTAGACTTATATCTTTATGACTCTAACGGGAACCAAGTTCAGCGAAGTGCGTCTTCAAACGATAATGAAAGCATCGCTCAAAACCTTGCGGCAGGGAGTTATTGGGTAAGGATTTTAGGCTACCGAAACGCCACTGCATCCTACTCTTTGAGCATTCGATGATCGCTTTATTGACTCCAGCCGCATGAAGACCGGACAGCAAAATATCTCAACTCTACTCTGGCGATTTTTCCACCGAGAACAAAGTTTGCGATTAGGCGGCTATGGAAATCGAGAACGCTAATAGACAAGTCGTGACATTTACCGCCGCGTGAATCATCCACGGACCGACAAAAGAATGTGATTGATGGAATAACCAGCCACTAAACATAGCGCCCAAAAACAGAATAGGCATCATGGGCCATTGTTCAGGCATAACGACGAGTAGAAATAAGTGTGGCCCAAGAAAGATGAACGACTGCAATACATTGCCGCGCCAAAATCCAAACCGGCGCATCGCAGCCCCGCCAATCAAACCTCGAAAGAAGACTTCTTCTGCGAAACCTGTCTGAACTACGCCATATAGAAGCGCCATCACGATCGCTACTTTGCTGATTCCCAAGCCAAGAAAAGGCGCGTGTGGCGAACCTTCATGGAGAAAAACATCGGTAGATATCCCGTACCAGGTGACTATCGCCGCGATGATGGAGGTCATCGTCGCATACCTCAAATAACGCTTTGATCCGAGTCTAAAACCAACGATGACAAGACTTCGCCTTTGCGTTTGGCCGTGACGGCGTTTCTGAATAACCGCGTAAGCGCCGATCGGCAAGAGGACGAAAAGCACCAGATTAACGCAAGCGTTGAACGCGAGCTGCAGAATCATACCTACAGTATAATCTTTTGCTGACATTAAACGTAGTCTGTACTTGAAGCGCTCGGCAATGAAAGTGATATGGTCCCACAGCGGCTGTGTATCATCTTTCAGGCGTAATTGAATTGAACGAAGAGTCAATCGCCGCTAAACAGTCTCTATGACTGAACTTCGGAGACATGCACCCGCAACCCAGCGGAATCGAGATTTTATCCTTGAGATTCTCAAGGCAATTCTCCCGGCAAGTGGGGACGTCTTAGAAATCGCAAGCGGCACCGGCCAGCACGTCGCCCATTTTGCTTCCAAGCTAGAAAAGCTTCAGTGGCTTCCTACCGATCTTGATTCAGACGCCCTTCCCTCAATTGATAGTTGGTGTGAAAATTTACCCAACGTGGCGCAGGCCCAAAAGCTGGACGTGCGCGAACCTTGGCCAATCAAAGCTGCTGATGCACTTATCAATGTCAACATGATTCATATTTCTCCGTGGGAGAGTTGCCTAAGCCTTTTTGAGGGAGCGAGTAAGGTTCTCACCCCTGACGCTATTCTATATCTATACGGCCCTTTCAAACGCGGTGGTCAACATACCGCCCCTTCGAATGAAAGGTTTGATATTAGCCTTCGCTCCAACAATTCGAGTTGGGGCGTGCGAGACCTCGACGATGTGACCTCCGTTGCCAATGAGCATGGATTCAGCCTCGACCAAATTGTCGAAATGCCTGCAAACAACCTTTCGGTCATTTTTCGAAAGGACGCTTAGTGTATAAGACCATTTCGAATAAAATCACCACCTCAAACGAAAGAACCTATTGGCAACAACGGGATACCTCGATCTCGAGAAACTACTGAGAGACTACACTCAAGAATGCGAAGGGTTGAGGGTTGACGGGAAGCGTCTGTATTTTGGGCAGCGACTTGCCAGTTACTTCTTTTCTTTACCGTGACGCGCGACCAAGGGAAGCTTCGCTGCCAGGTCAAAACCGAAAATCAACCGGTCCTGGGTGACGGTAACACCACCGCAAAGACTCAAAGCAAAAAAGACACCACAACCTCGGGCGCGACCACCCCATTCCGTTGCGTCTGCGCCGAGCAAAGTGACCGCGCTAATGTCGATCCCACCGAAGCCCACGCCCAATTCATAACCCAACGCAATCCCATGAGGTGCTAGGTCTTCGCCGATTGTATATCGATAGTCGGCGATTAAGCCGTGCCATTTGCCTTTGTTGAAATCTACTAGGGTTGATTCCAGACCAACCGGTACTCCATTATTCGCAGCGCCGACGATAGGTCCGGCAAGAAGCCATTTTCCGTCGATTTTAAATAGCAACGGGCCGGCATGCGCAGCTCGAACGCTAGAAAAGGAGAAACAAACCAACGCTATCGAGTAGAGAAGCAACCTAATTTTTCTAAGCGTAAAAAATCTTCCGCATTCGTTAGTCTTTGGAGCCATCAACCGAATTCATGGTGCCCCAGGACAAACTAGGACGTCAATCCACCACAGAACCTATGGCAGTCTAAGCGTTTCAACGTGAGTGACTTCTTACAACATGCATATTGTGTTCTTTATTCATACATCGCCGGGTGGTCAGCGTAGACGATGTGCAGTTTGTGCTGCCAGGCCTCCACTTGCTCATACCCATCTAAAGTATCCGCCCCGAACACCCCCACTTTTCGATTTTGAGAATGAATGTGCTGAAGTACATCGCCCTGAAGCGCCCAAGGCGTTACGAAAACAAAATGGCTACCATCGCGCAGGCAATCATCGACGTCTCCCAGAATTCCACCGGTAAAGACGCTGAGGCTCTGTTCGAGCGTCAAACCCACCGGAGCGAAGCAAGCGCGACGTACATCAGGATTCGTCTGCTCAACTGTTTTCAAAATATCGCGCTGAAAGCTGGTCACGACGGTTTGATTGACCATGTTCCACGCTTTGACCTTCAGTACCGCCGCCCGGGCGAGGATTTCGTCAAGTTCAGCATCACCCGTTCCTTTGAGTTCCAAATAAAACTCTACCGAAGTTCCCTGTAGTTGTTCCAACACCTCATCGAGGGTGGGGATTTTTTCATTTTCCGTCACCGTTCCATCCAAACGGCGCAAGCGACAATCCTGAAGCTGACTGAGCGCAATGGGAGAAGTGCCGGGAAGCTCAAGGTCGCCATCAGGGCAACGGGCTGTACGCGCGGTTGTTCCGTCATGTATCCACACGAGTTCTAAGTCCCCCTCTGCGGACCCATCTACAATTCGCATAATGCGAACATCGCCCTCAAGCGCGCAAGGCGAATCTGCCGACCCACAATTTTCGACCACACACTGAAGCCCCATGAGCGAGTTTTCCGGCGCATCGGACCGACAGCCGTTCGCTCGATGATATACCACATCGAAATCACCCGAAGGTGTACAGCCGAGTCCCAAAGCGACGCAGAAAATAAATATTCCTAAAAGCTTCAACGCTAGAGGCGGAATCCTAAACGAACCCATTAGAACACCTTCAATCGCAGAGTGAACCGCATTATCATCTGCACATTTTCGACAAAATAAGTATTGAAGTCATCAGCGGGCTCTGGGGCCAAAGGCGGCAACTGCCACTGCGCACCGATACCTGCATCCCAGCCCCAACGATTATTCCAATCGGAGGAAAATCCTAGTCCAAAGACCACATAATGCTCAATGGGTGGAAGACCTTCGAGATTGACGGGACGTATCCGCCAAGCCAACCACGGATAAGACGAACCTGCCCAATCAAGGATCGGCGCCGTTCGTAGCTCGACGTCGCCCAGTGCGCCCAAGCCCACACTCACCGTGGAAAACCAAGTTTCCGAAGCGAACCCGCCATGACGAACAGATAAACCGAGACGTGGCTCCGGCCGTGCCTCCAGCTCAGCAAATCCGCTCAAGGTGAAAGATTCCTGTTCACTCGGCGCGGCCAGTCCCTGCGAACTGGAGAGCATCATCCAACAAACGGCTAGACATAACACGATGCCGTCTCGTGAAATATTTATCAACTCAAACCTCCTCGTTGCCACTCTGTTCCCAGAGTACCCGAGGTATCAGATATAGACCATTTTCAACTTTGCCTAAAATAGTGGTACTTTAACTAGGCCTGTACAACTCCCACGAGATGGAATGTATCGAGATTACGATAGAGAATAATATGTGTACGATTTTGAAGAAACGGCCTCGCTCGAAGCAATGGCTCTCGTTCAAAACAGGATTATTAATTCTCACGATTTCATTTCTCAATACGTCTATTCTAACCACGTACGTGAATGCTTCTCCACCAACAGAAAGCTTGCTCATGATGGTTGGCGAGGCCAAAACAAGTTCTCAAAGCAAGCAACAGATGAATGTAGCATTGAGCCCAGGACTGAACCAAGAATTCTCGAAACAGCAAACACTCTCAAGATGGTGGTGGTGGGGCTGGATGAGTGGTCTTTCCACATTAGGTGTCGGCGCTCTGAGTCTTGCCCTACAGGAATTCGGTGATACTCCCGACTACCTCGCAACCAAGGAGGGTTACTATATGTCCTTAGGGCTCATAGGGCTTGGCCTACTCAGCACAGGTATCCAAAGACCAAAATCGATGAACGCCCTCGATGAACTTGATGCGATGCCCAGAAGGACGCCGGAGGAACGAGCACAGGTCAATGCTCGCGCTCTTGAATTGAAACAACAAGACAAGAAACAAGCGCAGCGAGGAAATTCTTGGCTTGCGCACACTCTTACCGTAACTGTCGCCAGTATCGCAGGAACAACTTTATGGCTTAGGCACGAGGACCCTTGGCTCGGTCTAAGAAGTTTTGCATCCGCCATCTTAGTGACTGAACTAAGGATGTGGATGCGACCGGAATTCCCCGAAAATGATGAACACGAGCACCAAGTGACAGCCTCGCAAATATTGAAATCCTTGACGCTGTTTCCCTATTCTCTTGAGGAGGGAGAGCACCAAGGGTTCGCTCTCGGCGGTCGTTTTTAGCTAAATTTTACGTAAATCGTACGCACCGTGGCAGGAACAGCTACTTCCAGCCTTGAATCCATTTTTCGGTATCTTTGAGATCAACCCAGTCAATTTCGTATTCCTTACGAGAAAACGCCGCTTCGATTCTACATTCAACAACTCGCCCTGTTTCATCAAACCGAACTTTCGTTATCAAAAAATGCTTCTCTTTGTTTTGTGGTTGGACTGCGGTCCACTTGCTATTGAGTAGTTTTGAGGGACTAAATTTATTCACGGGCTAAGCATTCTCCTTCAACGTCATCTCAATAAACGCAACCGTCGCCTCAACCGCTTCAGTAATATTCTGCTCTAATGTTCGTCCGGATGACTTGCGGGGTTTGAAGCTGTGTTCTCCATCTTCGAGCCAGGTCAATCGAGCTTGTTCAGGAAGCCATTGTTGTGGGTCCTCCTCTTCTTTACCAAAAGGGTCCCGAGTTCCCTGAACAATGAGTAGGCTCTTTGTCATCGTCTCAAAGTGTTCAATTCTGAGTTTTTCCGGCCGGCCTGGTGGATGGAACGGGTAGCCATAAGCAATGGCGCCCAAGGCTTTGGAGGATTCCAACATAGTGGTGGCCACGCGACCTCCCATGGACTTGCCCGCAACGAAAAGGGGCTCCGGCAGGGTTTGTATTTGTTCTAAGAATTCTTCTTGTAATTGTGGCAATCGGCTAGGAGCAGATTTCTTACCCGTCACTTTCCTTTTCGCCATATAAGAGAACTCAAAACGCACGACGTGTATCTTATGCGTAGACAAGCCCCCGGCGATAGCATTCATAAAATCGGTATCCATACCTGCCCCCGCACCGTGGGCCAGTAGGACATTTGCTTTAGGGTTCGTTACCTGGTTTACCAATGTATCGCTCATATGAATTTTTGAACCTCGAACGGAACGCTATAAGAATAAGCGCAAATTACCTAGAAGAAAGGTACGTTCTTCCGGTGTAAAAATAGAATTTCAGTGGGTTCTCTTTTCATTTTCCACTTTGTACACTTGCGGTACAAACGAAGAGAGTATGAATTTTATCGAAGACGATTTACCTGCCCACAGTGTTGAAGAAACCATGAAACGACTGGGTATCGAAGGATCTACTCACCCTCCTCGGATTCTGCTTTTGTACGGTTCATTACGGGAACGAAGCTTTAGTCGATTACTTGCCGAAGAAGCACAGCGAGTGCTTCAACATTTTGGTGCGGAAACCGCCATCTACCGCCCGAACGACCTCCCGGTATTCGACCGGAAATCCTACGATCATCCTGAAGTCCAAAAGCTTCGAGAACTATCGCTTTGGTCTGAGGGACACGTCTGGGTGAGTCCTGAGCAACATGGGAGCATGACGGGCGTATTCAAAAATCAAATTGACTGGATTCCTCTCTCAGATGGCGCAGTTCGACCAAGCCAAGGGCGGACTTTGGCCGTAATGGAGGTTTCCGGCGGCTCTCAATCTTTCAACGCAGTCAACCAACTTCGAATTCTAGGACGATGGATGCGGATGGTGACCATTCCGAATCAATCCTCCGTCGCCAAAGCCTGGCAGGAGTTTGATGATGATGGCCGGATGAAACCTTCAAGCTTTCGAGATCGCGTGGTGGATGTCATGGAAGAGCTGTTTCGGTTTACTTTGCTGGTCCGAGACCGAACGGACTACCTCACCGAACGCTACAGCGAACAAAAACAACTACGCAAACAAGGCGAACTCACGAAAGGCTTGGGTGTCGAATAAACCTAAGTATATGTTCTTACTAAATAAATTTTAGTCATAGTCGTCCTGGCATCCCGGTTCGTATACTCGTAAGCTCTTGACCGTGCGTAGATGGACCTTACTCCTCGCAGTTTTACTATTCTCCATGACCGCCCAGGCTTCAGTGCCGGTCGTTGCAGTCTTCGACATTCAAAATGAGGCGGAATTAGAGCCAACAGATATCAAGCAGTTGACGAATTATTTGGAAGCAGAACTGACCGCAAGCCGAAAATACAGTGTGGTACCAACGGCAGAACTTAGAAAAGCACTACAAGAAAAGAAAGCAGAGTCTCTGGACGCTTGCTACGATGAATCGTGTCAGATTGAGATCGGCAAGGAAGTTGCCGCCGAAAAAACGCTAGCAACGACCATCAGTAGAATCGGTGAATCCTGCTTGGTTACGATGCAACTCTACGATCTCAAACGTGGCGCGAGTGAAGCGGCCGCAACCCAAAGAGGTCGATGTGGTATTGATGCCATCTTTGCGTCCCTAGAGAAGGCTGTTGCAAAACTTACCGGTAGCAGAAAACCCAAACTAGCCATTGAGCGTCCCAAAATGCAGGCCGACGAAAGCTTCGGAGACACCCGGTCCGAATGGGACGTTCAGGCATCGGGGAATAAAGTCGTAGTGTACTTTCGGTCTCAACCCGAAGGCGCAGTCGTTTTGCTAAACGGTCGCCTGCTGTGTCAAAAAACGCCTTGTAGCAAAAGCCTACCACCCGGTCGTTACCGAGTGTCTATGCAACGTGAAAGCTATGTGCCTTCCGTGAAGGAAGTTCAAATATCCGGGGGCAAAAGAAATGAACTTACCTGGTCCTTATCTCCAAACTTTGGATTACTAGAAATTAGCAGTTCACCATCTCGGATAGAAGTTATGGTGAATGGCAAACGATCCGGGCGCACCCCTTTGCGTAAGCTTATGTTGCCACCCGGTCGACACACCGTTGCGATCGACAACCCATGTTACCTCCGTCAAGGCAAAAAATTTAGCCTGAGCGCAGGCCGAAGCAAAAAGATAAAGTTCGATTTAATTCCACGAGAAGGCGCCGTCGATGTTCGAGTCAACGACACTGAAGGAAATGTATTAGAGGCAAAAGTCTACGCAGGAGGACAACTGCTTGGTACATCTCCCGGAATGTTCAAGGTACCCATTTGCACGAAACGCCTAGAATTACGTGCTCAAGATTACCGAAAAAAACGGGTAAATATTCAAGTTCGGGAAAAGCAAGTGAGCGCGGTGAGCGTCCAACTGGTTCCCGCACGAGGCGCTAAAAGAGCCCGCTATTTGCGGGAAAAAAGAGAACGCAAAGCAGCAAAGAAAAAGGCTCGGTTGAAGGCAAAAATGGACAAAGCTCGAGCGGCTCGCAAAAGAGCGGCGGCAAAAAAACAGGCGGAACTTGATGCTCTTACGTTCACACTTGCAATACAAGGTGTCGTAGGCACTTCGTTTTGTTCTAGTAGCGACGAGGTTTGCGCGGGTGCACCGGCCTACAGCGACAGCTCGGAGACCCCGTTTGGATTCGGTGGATTGGTGTATCTGAGATTTCCGCCAAGGTCGGATGACCAAATCACAATAGGCTCGGGAGTGATGGTCAACTCAGGTGCTGGAAAGGAAGATTTTCCGGTGGTCGATATCCCGCTCACTTTTGGCTTTCGGTTTTTGAGTGATGGTTATTACCTTGAACCGGAACTTGGATATGTTTTTCGCAGCTTTACACCAGAGTCACTGACCAGCGCTGGTATGGCAGATCCATCTTCGATGTCCTCATCCAGTCTTGGAAACATTGAAGGGCATTGCTTTGCCTCTGGGTTGTCCTTCAGCTTTTCTGATGGGCTTGAGTTGGGAGCAGGAGCCTCATACTATGCCTGCGCTGATCCCATGCCATCGAGCTTTTTGTTGCGAAGCTGGTTAGGTATCGTTCTCGATATCTAAGTTCAGCATCAGATTCGAGTGCACTTTGCATATCGAGCGATTGCATAAATAAAGACGAACCCGGATGTGGCATTAATACCTCACCTAAGTCCCTGAAAATGTTGTCACAATACGCTTTGAGCGAACACTCATTTCGTACCGAGTAGAAGCTGTCGAAAGACTGTATCGCTCGAAAGGAAAAGACTGATGACAACGAATGTATGTTCCCCCTCTTCTTCCGTCGTAAGCTCGACGCCCAACTATACCCCTGCGGAAAGGCCCGAGCCCAATATGTGTGTCGAGCCTCCTCAGCAGTGTACAGATGGTTTTGAATTAGCCACAGAATCACAACGGCAAACCCAGACAACGGTTGGACAGGAGCCGAGCAATACGGCACCGACCGAAGCAGAGCGTTCATCTCGACCCGCTGGCACGGTTCGCGCGGGAGACCTCGCTCGTGATAGCCAAACCAACACCAGCACCGTTGGTTGGGAAGCGAGCAATAAGCGACCGGGTTATCTGCATGGCTCAAGAACCTCAAGTAGCAGTGAAGAATACGTTTCAGCCGGCGGCGGTTTACTGCACGTCAATCAGCCCGATTTACAGGCGGACGTCGTCAGTGGCAACGGGCAACTCGGCGTTTACGACGGACGCATTGGCGCTCGCGGAGACGCGCAACTCGTGAGCGTTTCGACGAAAACGGACTCTCCTCTCAACGTCGACGCCGGTGTATTACGCGCTAACGGCGCCATTGAGGCTGGAGAGGATGGCTTCACAATTGGTGGCTCTGCCAGCATCATTGAGGGTGCTGTCACCCTTGGAGACTCCACTCCTGAGGCCTCAGATAATACGGACACCTCAGTTCGCCTGGGGGCAGGCGCGGGACTTGGTTTTTCTGCCCGAGGTCACTGGGCAGACTCGGATAACGACGGTGTGCCCGAAAGTGGCTTCGGCTTCGATATTGGACCCGTATCGATGGATGTGCGGAGCGAAAGGCTTGGTCACGTGAGCAACTATCTGGCTGATTCTTATTCAGATCTCGCTGGTCATGGCCCAAGTCGAAATCGCGGGGGGTATTACACCAATGCTGAAAGTTATCAGCGTCAGGTAAACAACATGCGCTGGTACAACCCCATGAGCTGGATGGATTAGTAAGCCTCCCCCATTGAGGCTCTAGAAGCCTCCCTCATCGGCTACACCAAATTCAGTACCTTTCTATCTCCCAAAGCTGTTTTCGAACAAGGCAAGGACCAGAAATCTTCGGCAACTCATACTCCGATGAAACCATGCCCTGATAGAGCACCCAATCCAAAGCATGAGGCGGTATTGCACTCATAACTCTCGTTTCTAGCTGTCCCTATGGGTAGTTCTGACTTATTATGAGACAAAATTGGAACTGATAGAAATTATAACACTCGCGATCGGAACCACGGTTTTTATCCTTTTTTTAGAGTCTCTGGTTGGATTGGGCATTCTTATTCCTGATAAGAAAGCCCCTCAAGAGCCCGTCGTCGACCGAATTAATGATGCCCCCTCTAAAGATTTTGCCATCTCCATCGAAAATTCTCCTCACAAGACCAAACCGACCATGAGCACTACGCTAGCGAAGGTTCGCTTACCCTTTCTAAAATGCAGGACGGGAAGACGCAAATTCAAAACCGAACTTGTGGCTTGGTTGTGGGGAAAGGAAAAAGAAAAAGACCCGACCTTCGGCCGTACGGTTAAGAAAATCAATTTTTTCAGCATTTTCGTCTCGGACGCCCCGATGTCGGACGGCCCGGTAACTGCCTTGGCTCGAACCATCGATACCACTTCAACCAGATTTTCTCACTTGAACCTCGAAGAAACCACGGCCGCTTTCGATTGGGACCAAATACACACACTTGATCAAAAAGAAACGTTTCAAACACTATTCCCTTTCCTTAGACGCCCCAAAGGTTTCCTTGAGCTAGAACTATTGTTCTCTGTCAACTCTCCGGCCAGTAAAGACGAAGGCAGATTCGCCAAACAGATCGTGACTCCGTATTTCACTACGACAGACTTATACCGCAAAAAAATCGTAGATAAGAAGGGCATACAACGCTTCGTAGACGCCCCAGATATTTATAAATTATTCACCATCGAGCAGTTGTTGATCTTGGTCTCGGACGAACTTGCTTTAGATGAGCGCAGAGAAAAGGCCCTGAAAGAACTCAGCACCCGAGAAGAGTTCAAATCTCCAGATACAACAGAATCACCGCATATGAAGGAGCTACTCTCCGTCACACTCAGGCACCACTTTCCAGCATTCGTGCGAACGCTAATTCGCAATTCAAAGACAGCAGAATATTTGACCCTACAAGAATGGTTGATTCGGCTCCTCAAATCCCCCGAAAAAGAGGTCGTTCAATTCGCCGCAGAGAACCTCGGGCATTTCGGAAATAGAGAGGCCGCCATCGCCTTGTATGAAATCAAAGATAAGCACTTCAGATTGAGCAAGGGCGATGAAGTGATCGAAGAAGCGCTCGCCAAAGTGCAAGCAAGACTCGACAATGCTCAGGCCGGTCATTTGGCGATCAGTTCACAAGAAGATGAAAAAGAGGGTCAACTGAGTCTCAACGCAGCACGCCAGGGTGCGGTAAGCATTAAGGCGAAATCTTGAGGACGCTGAGGGACTGCGGACAAAGATCTACAAAACCACCAGAGACCTACCTCAAAGTGCGGACTAATGTAAGCATATGAAATAATTACGCTTTTTATCGTAACACTTATTAAACAATCTCCACTCAATGAACAAGAAGATGCGACGATTCGCATCAAAACTTTTTATCGGAGGATTATTACTATGCGTACCCCAAACCCTATTTCAACCCCGAAGAGCGCCGGCCTAGGTGCTCACGTCGACTTTCTGAAATTTACCAAGCAACTCAAAAATGCAAAGGCTGATGGGACGATCAGTGGGCAAGAGCATCAAGCCCTTCGACAGGCTTTTAGCAAACTTGAGCCGCGGGAAAAAGCAGTCGCCAAAAAGATGCTCAAGAAGGCGACCAAAGCCAACCGCAAGGACAACACGAAACCGGATGGCAAACGGGATGTGGCGAAGTTCAAGGAAACCATGAAGAATGCCTTAGCGGACAACAAGATCACGCCCTCTGAAAAGAAAGACATCAAGAAGGCTTTTGATCGCCTTGAGCCTAAAGAGAAGAAAGCAGCGATCGACAAGTTGGCTGAAAATGGACATAAGCGCTTGGCGATTGCTCTGGCACGAAGTGTCGTCGCCTAGTCCTATCTGACTAGACTGAATGGGCTCTGCTGACGAACTGAATCAGCAGAGCCTCCATCCCTGGACCTTGGAGGATTACAAAATGTCGGACAGTTTACACCCCATCGTTGATATTGCCATAGAATTACTTACATCAAAGGACGATGGCTCCGTGACCTTAGAGGCAAGTGATCGAAATACGCTCGTAGAAGTTCTCAACGATGTCCCCCAGGACCATTTACCGAAAACTATATTCGCGCTGATTGAATTTGCTGAAATGGTCAAAAGCAATCATCAAAGTCCAGAGGCCGGCGATAGGCTCATTCAGGTTGCTGAACTTTATATAAATAGACTTGAGAGCGTTTCTGAAAGCGGAGAAGCTCGCCAAAGAGAGGCTCTCGCTCGGGGAAACAAGTTCTTAGCTTTTTCAGAACAATCGAGACCATCGCTCATGTCTTCGCAGGCTCAGTCTGTGTTGAATGTACGAGACTGTGTCCAGCAATGGAGGGGTGTGATCAGGATGTAACTTAGTAGGCCACCTGGAGTTGTACACGCATCAACGTGTCGCCGTTTTCGAATTCCTGTACGCCACCCCAAAACTGATGGATGTCTCCCTGAATTTTCATCGCATGCTCAGCGAAATAATGATTCACTGATAAACCGAGTTCTGACCTCTCATTGAGAGAAGATTCACGGGAGGCCGGAATAATTTGGCCGTAGCGAGTCACCAATTCCGTTTTTGAAAAGACAAAATAGCCACTTTGAACATAGAAGCCAGAACCATCTCGTGCTGCTTCGATCGGTACGACCGCACCAGGATTTCTCGTTCCTTTTCTCCAGAAATACGCACTTTCCAAACTGAGCGCTGAATAGCGAAAACTCAAATCTGCCGTCACGTTTTGGGTGTCGGTGGTACCGCCATCTGAAGGTACTGGACCGAGAATACCTCGGTTCCCTTTTGCCTCCTCCACCAAGCCGTAACCCAAACCGATGCTGACCTTTGGTGTACTTTCTTTGTGAAACGAACTTTCGGAATAATCAGAGAACAATCCCAGAGGTAAATATTCAATGCGACCAAGATACATCATGCCAAAGTCGCCCTTGGTATGAGAAGAGTGGCCTTCTCCCATATGTACGCCAGCCCAATATCGAAACAGGTCTAGGCCGAAAAGATTCGCGGATTGAACGTTTATCCCAAGGTCACGATCGAGATTGAACTCCTGATTGACCACGCTGCGGTCGACCATTTGCAAGGCTCCCGAAGAAACGACTCGCTGTCTACTGTAGGGAACCTTGAATTGCCCCATCTGAATGGTCGCATCGCGAAGATGGTCAAAGACAAAGTACCAATCGAGGAGCGGAGAGCGAGTGAGTCCCTGCCCCACTTCTAAACCAATATCTTTCGGAGAAACAGCGAGCTCAAATTTATATTTATTGTGCTGCCCAAAGACCGTACCAGAGAAAAGCAGTCGCGCTCGTCGAATCTCAAACGCCTGCGTCCATTCATCAGACTTATCTAAGGAATAAAGCATTTGCGCGCGGAGCCTGGTAAGAAGCGAAAAATCTCCATCTGCGCTTTCAACGAGAAGGCCTTGGCCCGGCTTATATCGAACACTTTCAACCGGCCGCTCGTGCATGGAAGAATCAGCCGTAAGCAGTATAGAACCTAGAGAAAATAAAAAAGCTGCGTACATTTATACCTCACGACGAGCGAGAAACGATTACTTGTGTGTCGTCAGGTGTACTACAAGCCTAGTTTTTTTTGAATACTTTGACCGGGATTCATTGGTCGCTTTCGATAAATCTTGCGTTTGCCCACTTTCAATACGAGTGCATACGACAAGATTCTTTCTAAAACATCATACGTAGAGCAATCGAAGGGTCTAAGCTCAAACCCGCATTCACTGCGGTCAAGGTATCACTGCTTTTCGAAGAGTCCGCAGCGGACACGTACTCACGAGCGTTCACCGTATAATCCGCCGTTATGATATCGAGACCAATTCGCAGAGCAATCGAGTTCGTCAGGGAGGTTTCAACGGTCAGACCGCTGAGTACCCCTAAGGTGTAAAACGTACTCTGAGCGAGTTGAGAGGTACTCAAGGCAC
>Ga0163109_10000385_pt1 | contig 35949 bp, 29 predicted proteins | sample CRUFie1St13metaG_FD_108704 | JGI IMG/M metagenome (GOLD analysis project Ga0163109, IMG submission 108704) | Marine microbial communities from the Costa Rica Dome - CRUD Field 142mm St13 metaG | ecosystem: Environmental > Aquatic > Marine > Oceanic > Photic zone | place: Costa Rica: the Eastern...
ATTTTGCCGTCGTTATAACAGCTCCAACTTAGTTCGATGGGAGCATTGTTTCTGAATGCAGTGCGTACGATATCTGCTTTGCTCATGGTAATCAGTGGTGTTTCAATGCGAAAAGGAATGCTGTACTGAGCCCACAGTTTACTGCCTTTTTGCAGAGTTTGAGCTGCTAATCTGTAGAAATCGGGCCGGCAATCGGGATACCCGCTGTAATCGATGGCGTTTGCAGCTATAAATATTGTTGCCCGCACCTCTTCAGGTTGGGCGTTGCATTTTTCTATGGCTCCAAGCGCCATACTTTCAAGGCGGGCTGCGGCAAGTGTTAAGAAAAATGTATTACGTAATGGTACATAGCTTATGGGGACATCTGTCTCTATCTCCTTCTTGTTGCGTCCTTTTGGCAACTGATGCTCCGTCGAATTGGTAAGTGCAGAATAGTTTGCAAGCTCCTTATAAAAAGAAACATCTATGATCACTTGGTTTATGCCTAACTTAGTAGCGATCGCTTTTGCGCAGTTGATTTCATTCCGATGGGTCTGGCCATAGTCGAAAGTTAACGCTAAAAGTTTAATGTCCTCCTTCAATGCCATTGAAGCGAGCGTTGTTGAGTCTAACCCGCCCGACAAGAGTATTATACCGAAATGATGTGTCATTTTCTCTTACTGGGTTTGCCTGCTTGGGCGACAATGTTGGCAAGAGCGGCAGAAGCAACTCGTGCCTCTGGCGGGTCGGCGCGACTTGTCAAAGTAATTGGCACCTTGGCTCCTAGAACAATGCCGGCTGCGCAAGCGCTCATGAAATAGACCATCATTTTGAAAAGTGCATTTCCAGTTTCAATATTTGGAACTAGAAGAATATCGGCATTTCCAGCTACGGGGTGGTTTATTTTCTTTAGGTGGGCGGCTTTGGACGATATTGCATTGTCAAAAGCTAAAGGCCCGAAAACTTCGCCGCCAGAGATTTCATTTACGGCTCTCCTGGTAATTTCTACCGCCTCGATACTACTGGGCATGCTTTTGATTGGCGTCTCAGTTCCAGAGATGACCGCAACTTTAGGGTTATTATTGCCCAACATGCGGGAGAGCGCGATTGCGTGTTGAGCCGCTTGAATTCGGGTATCAATCGAGGGAGCTACATTGACTGCGCCATCTGTGATCATCAGAGAATTATTATTATCAGGTAGCGTCATGTGAAAGACGTGGGTTAAGCGGCGACCTGTTCGCAAGCCGGCCTGCTTTCTGAGGATCCCGTGCATAAATTCGTCAGTATGCACTTGGCCTTTCATGAGAGCTGCAACCTCCCCATTACCGGCTAACACCGCAGAAATATTGGCGGTGTCTTTATCCGTTTCAGCATGTATAATACGGTCCATACTAATATCCCAACCGAGTTCTTCAGCTATTTTCAGGATTTCGCATCTATTGCCAACAAATACAGGTGAAATAAGTTCATGCTCTTGTGCGAGCTTTGCACTTTTCATGGGCAGAACACCATGCGCTCCAACTATTGCTGTCGGGGTTGGGGGCAATGATTTAGCTTTGTCTAGGAGAGTTTCCGGACATTGATATGAATCTGTCTTAAGCATAGTTAGGCCTATACGCCACGAAATAATATTGCACCAAATCCTACCTTGTTATGATAAAAGGCGCATCTATTAATCTATGGGTTTTTTGATCTTGGCAAAAAGAGGTCAGAGCACGGTAAAACGGAGAAACTATTATATGACAAACCTTGCGAACGATTTCCGTAATCATTGGATGCCTTACACTGCAAACAGAGACTTTTCTGAAGCGCCGCGATTAGTTTCGGGTGGGCAGGGCATACAACTAAAAAAAATTGATGGAGGGATTGTTCTTGATGCAGTTTCAGGTCTTTTCTGCACTCCTGCGGGATTGGGAAGAACTGAGATTGCAAATGCTGTTGCAAAACAACTAGAGACACTTTCGTATGTTACTAGCTTTCAACATGGGCACGGAAAATCATTTGAACTGGCAAGTCGTATAGCTAGCCTTACTCCAGGCAATTTGGATCATGTTTTTTTCAGTAATTCCGGGTCAGAAGCCGTAGAAACCGCTCTTAAAATTGCACTTGCTTACCATGCAGCTAGAGGCGAATCTGGTAGAACACGACTTGTTGGGCGAGAAAGGGCGTACCACGGTGTCAACTTTGGTGGCCTGTCGGTGGGTGGCATCGCACGAAATAAGCACGGCTTCAGTTTGTCTCTACCGGGAGTGCTGCATTTACGCCACACTTGGCTTGAAAAAAACCGCTTTATGCCAGGTCAGCCAAAATCAGGCGTTGAGTTAGCAGATGATTTGCAACGATTTTGTGATACTCACGGTTCAAATTCTATAGCAGCGTGTATTGTTGAGCCAGTAGCGGGGTCGACCGGTTGCTTACCTCCGCCACTCGGATATCTTCAGCGGCTACGTGATATCTGTGACAAAAATGGTATACTTCTGATTTTTGACGAAGTTATTTGCGGTTTCGGTCGCATGGGCACAAATTTTGGATCGGATCGTTTTAATGTTTTACCAGACATGATTACTATGGCGAAGGCACTTACAAATGGGGCAATCCCAATGGGGGCCGTTGCCGTGGCCGGCAAAATCTACGATACGGTAATCGGTGAGGCTCCTGATAAAACAATAGAACTTTTCCATGGTTATACGTATACGGCCCACCCCGTAGCGTGCGCTGCCGCTCTGGCATCTCTTGATATTTATAAAAATGAGGGTCTTTTTGAAAGATCGGCTGCTCTCGAAAAGCCATTCTTAGAGGAGTTATTTTCACTGGAAGATCTGCCTATAGTTACAGACATTAGAGGTATAGGAATGCTCGGGGCAATTGACTTGGATAGTGATGAAGCCGTTGGTAAGCGTGGCCACCGTGCTTTGAAGGCGTTCTTTGATGCTGGAGTTTTAGTAAAAATGACCGGTGATACCGTAATCTTGGCGCCGCCTTTCATTTCTAGTGAAGCAGATCTTGGCGAAATGTTTGGCACGGTACGTAGCGTTCTTGCGACTCTCTAGAAGTCATTAAGACAAATTCAGTGAAACGGTCTCTCCAGGTTTCACTTGCGCTAACTCAAAAACATTGGTCGCTGCTTTACCCCAAATATTACATGGACTGGCAAGGCGTATTTCATCGCCGACTGAGATTGGTGTGGGTCCGAAGCCTATTGCAATCGCATTTCCGGCGGGCCAAAAGGCTATCTCTCCAGGTTCAACTATAGCTTTTGCACTTGGTTCGAGAGACGTTTCAATTGGCGTTGAAAAATAGATCTCCTCTCCCCACGTCATGGCTGACGATGAAAATGGTAGATGTGCGAGAATTGATTCTGCCGTTTGGGTATCGAACGTTTCTACTTCAATAAAAACTGTGCTGAAAGATATCCGTAATCTTGTCATTATGATTTTACGTTCTGTGTTTTAATAGCAACGGTTTTTTCTTTTATGCGCTTTATCAAGCCATTCAGGCCATTCTTTTTTACTATGTTATTATATTCAGACCGTTTCGTTGCCAATTCACTAATGCTGCCTTTTAAAAAAATATCAATTATTTGCCAACCGCGCTCATTTTTGCGCAAAAGGTAATTAAGTCTTATTACAGTTCCATCTTTTTTGACTAATTCAGTTTTTATTAGTTTTGTGCCACGAGGCCCATCTTGTTTATTTTTGGTTTCAATGTTTTCACCGGAATATCCATTGAAACGATCAGCATAGGTGGCTATCGTAAAATCAGTAAACGCCTCTATTAATTTTTGTTTTGGGTCCTCTGTTAGTGCTTTCCAAGGCTGCCCCACCGCGTATTTGATCATGAAGGAGAAATCAAAAGCTTTTACGAGCACAGGTTTGAGTGTTTCATATCGCCCAATATATTCTAAACTCTTTGCATTTTTCATTACGTGTAACAGCGTCGAGTTAAAGTTCTTTATGACTTGTATTGCAGAAGTTTTTGTTGTGGTCTCTTCTGCAACGCACACGTTTGAAGCTATTAAGAAAAAACTCAAAACCGCTGGTGCCCAAAACTTTGTAATTTGTTTCATTAAATATATCCCAATTCCAATCTTGTTATACTCATAATTGTATGCGGCGTAATGGATCAATTAAAAAAAATAAGGACTAAGACTTGATTAAGGACATTTTGAGGCAGCGTGGTGACGTTTTAGTGAATGTTGCGATTTTTTGCGCAAAGCGAGCCCTATCCGTGATCTTCATTTTTGGAATGTTATCAGCGGTGGTCTGTAATTATGTAATGCAGAATGCTCAAGTGAATTCAGATACGAGTGAAATGTTATCGCCATCGCTTGAATTTAGGCAGAATTTTAAGGCTTTTAAAGCCGCTATGCCGGCCGTTGGCCCTTCCTTGATTGTTGTGATAGAGGCTGCAAATCCCGACCAAGCAGAAGATGCAGCGCGACTTTTGTCTCAAAGGCTGAGAAATACCGAAGGTATAAACGGACCGGTCAGATATCTCGCTGCCGACCCTTTCTTCGCAAATAATGGGCTTTTATATCTCAAGCGTTCAGAGCTTGATGAGTTAGCGAATCGTCTATCCGATGCGCAACCCTTATTAGCCAGTCTAAGTGCAGATCCGAGTCTGCGTGGTTTGTTTGAAATATTGAGCCTAGCTCTTCAAGAAGCATCTAAAGGAGGGAGCCCCCCTGAAGGGCTAAATCTGATCTTAGATAGTATTGCCTCCGTTGCTGAAGCCAGAGCACAGGGGAAAGCAGACGAACTCTCGTGGCGGCGTCTGATATCGGGAGGACTGCAGGATGGTGGCGTTGCTAGGGAGTTCATTCGAGTTGGTATTGACCTTGACTTCTCGGGTCTTGGACCAGCGCGAAAATCTATGGATTTGGTGCGCAAGGTTGCCGAAGTAGCTGCTCTTACCCCCGAACATGGTATTAGCGTGCGGATCACGGGTGGGGATGCAATGTCAACGGAGGAGCTTGCAAGTGTTTCTGAAGGAGCTGCAAAAGCGGGTTGGATTTCACTGATTGTCGTCACGCTTTTATTGTTCCTTGCTCTAGGGTCATTGCGTCTTGTGATTGCAACTTTGTTAACTCTAGTGACTGGCCTGGTTTTCACCGCCGGATTTGCAATCGCATTCGTGGGGTACTTGAACCTCATCTCAGTTGCTTTTGCTGTTCTTTTCATTGGTCTTGGAGTGGACTTTGGAATTCACTATGCCCTGCGCTTTCGAGAAGAAATCGTGGCAGGCAAGCCCCAGTCCGAGGCATTGAGTACCGCAACGCAGGATCTAGGGGGGGCCCTTACGCTCTGTGCGGTTGCGGCAGCAATTGGTTTTTTCTCGTTTTTGCCAACAAACTATAGTGGTCTATCTGAATTAGGGCTGATCTCGGGCGTCGGTATGTTCATAGCATTGGTTGCCAATTTTACTTTATTACCAGCATTGTTGAGCATTTTGCCATTTAAGACGCCTTTACGATCTTCAATGATACCAATCGTTATACCCAATTGGATTATTTACCGTTTTGGAGGTAAATTGGCGGCTGTAGCGGTTTTTACTGGTGTTGCTGCCGCAGTGCTTGTGCCGCAGGCACGTTTTGATTTCAATCCACTTCACTTGAAGGACCCAACAACGGAGTCAGTTAGTACCGCAATTGACCTAATGGCCGATCCAACTGTATCACCTGAAACCATTTCAGTTCTAGTTGATCAAAGTCAGAACATCCCTAAAATTATAGAAAAATTAACTGATATTCCTGAGGTGGACCGTGTAGTTTGGCTGGATAATTTTGTACCGAAGCACCAAGGCGAAAAGGTTTCAGTTATCCAGAATATCGCTTTTACCATGTTTTCCGTATTTGATCCCACGAATAGAAAGGATCCCCCGGGTAAGGAGGAACTCAAACGAGCTACAGGAAAGTTTCGCCAGCATTTGTTAGCAACCGCAAGCGATCGTTATGCAGATCCCATGATCGCAGTTAGTGCCGAACGGTTAGCCAAAGCACTGATGCCCTATATGAGTTCGTCTCGTGATTTACAACGTTCAGTCAATGATCTCCAAGATGGTTTACTCGCGCGGCTACAAGGTCGTTTGGAGAGGTTAAAAAAATCATTCAATGCCACGCCATTTTCTGAAGCAGATATTCCAAGTGTTCTTAGAGGCAGATATGTCGCTCGTGATGGTCGCCTGCGACTCGAGATTTACCCGAAAGATAATGTTACTGACAATTCAGCAATGGAACGTTTCGTATATGCAGTTAGCAATCAGTTGCCAACAGCTACAGATACGCCCGTGGTTTTGGTCAGATCCGGCAGTGTAGTGATGGGAGCTATAATACAAGCAACGTTAACAGCAATGGTATTTATTTGTGCATTGTTGGCTTTTGTCTTGCGAAATTTTTGGGACGCGGCGCTAGTGTTGTTGCCATTAGCGTTGGCTGCACTTTGGACTGTAGCTGCCTCCGTCATGTTAGATTTGCCTTTCAACTATGCAAATGTCATCGTTGTACCATTATTGCTAGGTTTAGGCGTTGCTAGCGGGACGCATTTAGTAATGCGTTCGCGGCTTGGGTTGAATGAGCGCGAGTTACTTAAAACTAGCACGCCACGCGCCGTTGTATTTAGTGCCTTAACAACCATCGGTTCGTTTGGCAGTCTCGCAATTTCGGATCACCGCGGAACGGCAAGCATGGGCGAATTATTGATGGTTGCAATCGGCTTCACTCTTATTTCCACTCTGGTTATTCTTCCCTCCTTTATGGGATGGTTGAACAGCCGAGGATTCCGGAGGATAAGGTAGGTACAAAAATGGCTGTATTTTTGACAGGCGCCACCGGATTTGTCGGGTCAGCTGTTTTGCGCCAACTGCTGAAGAGAAGGCTGGATGTTCGTGTGCTGGCAAGGCCAGGAGGAGATAGGCGCAATATTGAGGGTTTAGTCTGTGAAGTTGTTGAGGGAGATTTAACAGATACGTCAACTTACAAAGATAGACTCCGGGGTTGCACAGCGGTATTTCATGTTGCTGCTGATTATAGACTTTGGGCGCCAAATAGAGCGGTGATGGATCGTGTGAATGTCGACGCGACACGCGATCTTTTCCGACTCGCGTCCGATAAAGGGGCTAAGCGAATCATATACACGAGTAGCGTTGCGACCCTTGGAATAAATCACGATAATACTCCGGCTGATGAAGAGACACCAAGTAGTTACGATCAAATGATTGGTACCTACAAAAGGTCAAAATATCTTGCTGAGGAAGAGGTTCGCCGATTAGTATCAGATGAGGGAGTACCGGCTGTCATCGTTAATCCGTCAGCACCGATTGGGCCTCGCGACCTTAAGCCTACTCCAACCGGCCGTATTATCGTCGATGCTGCTAATGGCAAAATACCTGCCTACGTAGATACTGGTCTCAATTTTGTGCATGTAGAGGATGTCGCTCAAGGGCACATCGACGCTTTCGAGAGGGGTAAAGTTGGTGATCGCTATATTTTAGGTGGTCAAAATATGACATTAATTGAAATGCTTACGAACATCTGTGGTCAGGTAGGACGGAAGCCTCCAGTAATTAAGATTCCTCACTGGCTTCTGCTCCCGGTTGCACATATCGCCGAGACAATCTCTGTATTGACGGGCAAGTGGGAACCATTCGTAACGGTTGATAGCGTAAAGATGGCTACCAAAAAAATGTATTTTTCTTCCAAAAAAGCAGAAACGGTTCTTGGTTACAAAACACGCCCAGCTGAAACTGCGGTGATTGATGCAGTTGAGTGGTATAAGGAAAATGGATATTTAAGGAATTTTTAATATTTTTTTGGCTCGATTTGTTTTTGCAACATTCAATATTGCTGTATTTTGGATTTTTTTTAGCATAAGTTTAGAGCTCCAAATTGTTTACTTGTTGCGGGCTCGCTGTTATGACTTATGGGTGTATAGATTTGGTTTTGCAAAACAAAGCCTGTAGTGATTTGATCTAGGACTTTTATAAATGCGTGTAATTTTATCAAAGCCTCGGGGATTTTGTGCCGGTGTAACTCGAGCAATTGATATTGTTGAATTGGCACTGAAGAAGTATGGTCCGCCAGTATACGTTCGACACGAAATTGTTCATAATAAACGAGTGGTAGAAGATTTAAAGGCTAAAGGGGCCGTATTTGTTGAAGAGCTCGACGAGGTTCCCGATGGCGCACACACGGTATTTAGCGCTCACGGTGTTTCTAAAAAGGTGGCTGATGTAGCGGGAACCCGGGATCTCCCCGTCATCGATGCTACGTGCCCCCTGGTTGCTAAGGTTCATAAGGAAGGGCAAAGATACTCTGCTAAGGATTATGATATTATTTTAATAGGGCATGAAGGTCATCCGGAAGTTATTGGAACGATGGGTCGTATTCCCGGCAAAGTCTATTTAGTTTCGACGGCGGAAGATGTGGGCAAGTTAGAAGTGCGAGATCCTGATAAATTAGCCTATGTTACTCAAACGACATTGAGTGTTGATGACACCAGAGATGTTATTGAGGCACTAAAGGTTCGGTTTCCGACGGTTGTCGGACCTGATGTGAAGGATATTTGTTATGCAACGCAAAATCGGCAAAGTGCTGTGCGGGAGCTTGCTGGGCAAGTGGACTTATTGCTCGTGGTTGGGGCGCAGAATAGTTCGAATTCAAAGAGATTGAGTGAAATAGGTAAAGAATTGAATGTGCCAAGCTACTTGATTGACGATGCTTCTGGTTTAAATGAAGAGTGGTTAGCGAATATTGAAACTGTTGGCATAACCGCAGGAGCATCTGCTCCTGAGAAACTTGTTCAAGATCTAATTAAGCGGTTGGGGGAACTTGTGGATATCGAGGTAGAGGAAGTGGATGGCATCAACGAAAATGTGCAGTTCAAGCTACCCAAAGAACTTCGCGAAGCTGCGGCCTAGTTGGTATTAAAAACATACAACCACTAAACCTACGATTAATGAGTAAAAATTTGATTTTGATTTATAGAGGCTGGCATGTCCGTTCCGTTAATACAGCAGTATAGAGTTGCTACCTACCTTATCAAGCAGCGTTTGTTTGGCCGGAAAAAATATCCGCTAGTACTCATGCTTGAGCCACTTTTTAGATGCAACCTCGCTTGCCCAGGTTGTGGTAAGATTGATTATCCCAAGCCAATCCTGAATCAGCGCCTCTCATACGAAGATTGTATGAAGGCTGTGGATGAGTGTGGGGCTCCTATGGTGTCAATACCAGGTGGTGAACCACTTCTTCACAAAGAAATAAAAGAAATCGTGGAAGGTATAGTTTCCCGGAAAAAATTTGTATATTTATGCACCAATGCCTTATTGCTTGAAAAACGATTAAATAAATTTACCCCAAGTCAATATTTGACCTTTTCCGTACATCTTGATGGGTTAGAGGATCATCACGACCATGCGGTTAACCAAGACGGGACATTTCAGAGGGCTATTAGCGCTATTAAAGAAGCCAAACGCAGAGGCTTTAGGGTTAACGTAAATTGTACCCTTTTTGACCAAATGACAGCAGATGAAGCAGCAGAATTTTTTGATTTTGCGTCTGATGAATTGGGCGTTGATGCAATTACTGTATCGCCGGGGTATGAATATGAACGTGCGCCAGATCAGCAGCATTTTCTTTCTCGGAAGAAAACGAAAAATTTATTCCGCGATATTTTTAGGATCGGCAAAGAAAAAGGCCGGGCGTGGCCGTTTAGTGCTTCGCCTTTGTTCTTAAATTTTTTGGCTGGCAATGAGGAATACCATTGTACGCCATGGGGCATGGCTACCCGGAACGTGTTTGGGTGGCAGCGGCCATGTTACCTTCTAGGAGAAGGATACGCCAACTCCTTCAAAGAATTAATGGATGAGACGGAGTGGGATAAATACGGCACCGGGAATTACGAAAAATGCGCTAACTGTATGGTGCATAGTGGTTACGAGGCGACCGCAGTGGATGATACCTTCTCTAATCCATTGAAGGCACTTATGGTTGCAGTGCGTGGTATCAAAACTGAAGGGGAAATGGCGCCTGAAATAGACCTCTCAAGCCAACGGTCAGCTGACTATGTTCATGACGAATTGGTCAGTGATTTTATGACTAGGCTTGAAGATGAGGATACAAAACACGGAGGCGATTTGAAAAAGACCCGTCTTCGTGCAGCGCTGGCACCCAGCAACCAGGGCAATAGCTCCGGCTCGGATCCAAATATAAGAGCTGCCTAAATACGGTTCAGTCACTTCACCTTTTACATAGAGCATAAAGTGACTTTGTAGGAATGTTTTTAAGCGCGCGAACCGCTGTATTGCTTGCGTAAGCTAGTTTTGCAATATCTGGTATAAAGTTGGGTTGTCGGACAAGCTTTCTTAGAAGAGAAAATGGGGTAGGCTTTCCGTGTTTGTTTATACCGGCGAGTGCGATTTCTGGAACGGTATCGTCAGCGCTGTCTGCAATTGATCTTAATATGAGAAAAGGAATTCCGCGTTTTTGAGCATATGCAGCAATCACATGACTTTCCATGTCGAGTGCGTGAGCTCCAGTCCTTTGAAATAGTTGAGTTTTTTCATCGGTACTTTTTATAATTTTATTAACCCCGAGCTGTAGCGTTTGCTTTTTAGCGATGGGCCAGTGGTTTGCAACGGAGCGACGCCAGGTATCATCTGTTGGAAAAAAAGCACCATCAGCGGTAACAACAGCTTTTGGCAATAGCAGGGTACCTGATTTGAGGTTTGGGTCTATTCCGCCTGCAATGCCAAAACTCACAATTCCCGTAATTTTATCATTTTTGAGATCATTACAAGCAACAGACACACGATTCGGACCCGGACCGCTGCATTTTATCAAGGGCTGGAAATCCACACCTACCATCTTACTCATAGAAGCAATACACATTGCCTCTAATTGCATTCCAGTGATGATCGCAATCTGGCTCAAATGCCGAAGGAGGGAAATTTAGTGTTTGCGTTACTTAGATTACGAAATCTGCTTAGGGCCCATAGAGGGAAAAAAACACTGTAGCCGTGATAACGAAGATAAAAGACTCTAGGGAAACCGACAGCATTATAATATTCTTCTTCCCATTTGGCACCATCTCGCGGAGCCTGAAGCAAATACTCAACTCCGCTCTTAACAGCTTTGCTATCGACTTCTCCAGCCGCCATCAAACCAAGAAGAGCCCACGATGTTTGGGATGGGGTGCTGGCTTTACAGGTATCTTTGTGATCATGCCAATAACTCGCACCATCTTCACCCCAACCACCATCAGGGCGCTGCCTGGATGCTAACCATTCAACTGCCTTTCTTATGTACGGAGCATTCATATCTTCGCCAGCCGCTTGAAGAGCACATAGGGCAGACCATGTTCCGTATACGTAGTTGGTACCCCAACGACCAAACCATGATCCATCATCTTCCTGCTCTTGCCGAAGATACTCAACCCCACGCCTTATTGTGTCATTTTTGGATTTATAGCCAAGCTGTATGAGCATGCCAATGCAACGTGCTGAGACATCTACGGTTGGAGGGTCAAGAAGTGCGCCGTGATCTGCAAACGGTATATGATTGAGCCAATAATGGGTATTATCCGCATCAAATGATCCCCAGCCGCCATTTTTGCTTTGCATCCCAATAATCCACTCGGCTGCTCGCTCAAGGCATTCTTTATACTTCGGGTCTTTTGCTCGTTCTATAGACATTGCTGCCACAGAAGTGTCGTCAACATCTGGGTAGTGACTATTCCAATATTGGAATGCCCAACCTCCTGGTCTCAAGTCAGGGCGAGTATCTGCCCAGTCACCAATAACCTCAAGCTCTTGTCGCTCCTGAAGCCATGATAGTGATTCGTGAGCGGCTTTTATATTGATGTCGTCTCCAGTTTCTAGAAGGGCTTGCGCAGATAGAGCTGTATCCCATATCGGAGACAAACACGGTTGGCAGTAGGCTATGTCATCTTTGATCACCAGTAATTTATCTACCGCCTTTTTGGCCATCAAATACTGCTCACTATTTTTATCTATGCCTAGCGTGTGAAAAACCATCACAGTGTTAGCCATGGCGGGAAAAATACCCCCTAAACCGTCCTCTCCATTTAATCTTTCATTTATAAAACTGAGGGCCTTTTCTACTCCTTTTGCCCGTATCTTACGAGGCATCAAGGGATCAATCAAACGCAGTATTTTATCCACCCAAAGAAATAAGCTGCCGGCTATAGTTCCGGTCGAATTGGAGAGATAGTTTTCTTCCTCTTCAGGCGGAATGAGAAAAAGCTCTTCAATATCAACATCTAAGGGATTCTCTGCTTGATATCTGTTAGTCATCAAAATAAGGAGCGGTACTAGTACAGTACGAGACCAATACGAAACCTTTGAGAAGTGGAAGAAGAACCACTTTGGAAGATGCATGATCTCTACCGGCATAACTGGAACTGCTCGCCACGGTACCTGTCCAAATAGTGCTAGCGTAATTCTTGTAAACACGTTGCATTTAGCTGCACCGCCCGCATTAAGAATAGCTACACGCGCCCGGACCATATGCGGTGCATTAATGTCATCTCCTGCCAGCTTCAAGGCAAAATATGCCTTAACACTTGCGCTAATATCAAAGTTCCCATCGTGGTATAGAGGCCAGCCACCGTGATCAGCCTGACGTTCCCGCAGATATACCGCGATCTTTTTCTCTAGATCTTGGTCAATCTCATTAATGAAATGATTTAGTAAAATATATTCCGCAGGAATTGTTGCGTCTGCCTCAAGTTCGAAAACCCAATGGCCATCTTCGGCTTGCATTTGCCGGAGGCCGGCAGCTGCTTGGTCTATAATCGTGCTTAGCCGAGTCTTAAAATCATTTGGAACAGATTTGGATTTATTTTTTCTTGATGTTTTCTCCGAGCCCGGCGTATGCGAACTTACGGACATATTGTCTGTAAAAGTATTCATGGGATATATCGACAGACTTGTTACACGTACGAATCTATTATTGCATTTTTTGATGGTGATGGAGACCTGCTAAGCATTCCCGCCGCCAACATAGTACTTTTATACTCATTATCTAGTAACATCGAGAACATATTCTAGCAATTCTATAGCGCATCAAAAAATCAATTATTTAATATTGAGCCTGCTGCCGCAAAACCTGACCGTATGGCACCTTCTATTGTTGCGGGAATGCCCGTGTCAGTCCAATCGCCGGCCAACTTAAGGTTTGAGGTGACGGTATTAGTTTTGGCACGCAACTTCAATGATCCTGGTGTTTGAGAAAATGTAGCCCTTTTTTCTTTAACAACACGAGCTTGTTTGGGTGTGTTGATATCTAAACCTAGTGCACTCACAACGTCACTCCATGTTAAGTCAATAATTTCTTCGGCCGATTTGCCGACTTGTTTATCCGCAGCGCTGATTGTTATTGATACTATATCTCCTCGTAAAAATAGCCATTCAGCGGTGCCTCCTATTATACCAATAAAATTGACAGGTAAATCGGAAGGTTGGCGTAAATCCAATTTAAAATGCACGTTAACGATGGGATTATGCTCAGTGGGAACCCTTACCTCCTTCAAAATAGATCCTGTTATAGGTGCAGGCAGTGCTAAGATGACTGCTTCATTTCTGGGTATGCTCACTTTTTGGTCAGCAAACACTAAATTTTTCATGTGCTTCATATCCGCACTTCTTTCAACCATCTTGAGACGAGAACCGAATTTTATTTGCGCCTTTTGCTTGGTGAGTAATGTGATCGCAGGATCAACAAAGGTTTCCGAAAGCCCTTTTTTCGCGATCATTGGCCTAGATGCGTGTCCGCCTCGTCCAAATGTTTCAGCAAAAACCGGCCATAAAAGAGATGCGGCTGCTTGATCGACCGGTGTATTTAGGACTGATACTGCGAGAGGTTCCCAATATCTTTCGAAGAGTGGACTACTTGGCGGTAATATCTCTGTAAGCGTTTTATTCGGCGATGCAAAAAATAATTTTAAGGCTGAAATATAATCAACCCATGAGCTGCAGGGGACCCTTCGGTCTGCGCAAAATATCCACCATGGTATACGGCTCATATTCGGACGCACGCTCCACTGCGCGCCATCTCGAACATCGATGAACTTGAAGATGGGCTCTTTTGGTCCAATCAATGTATGTTCAGCCCCAATTGTTTTAAGGAATTCAAATACCGCAGTATTTCCGCTCAACAACAGGTGATTTCCGTTATCGATAATACAGTCCAGTGCTGTGTCGTAGAATGAACGGCAACGTCCCCCTGCATGACTGGAGGCCTCGTAGAGCGTAACAGAATGTCCGACTTCGCTGAGCTTTACTGCTGCGGCCAGCCCTGCCATACCTGCCCCTACTATGTGCGTTTTAGGCATTGTAGTTAAAACACCCCATATCTTAATACAATCCATATCTTTTGAAACTTGGATAATACAACTGGTTCTGTGATTTTACTCCACCCGCGTGCCCGTAGTTTCTTTAATATTGCTGAATAGCCATGCATCATTACTGCTGCTGGTCGCATGGTTTTTCTTGAACAGCGTGCCATGGCTGCAACTGAGTCGTTGAAGCTTTTTTCCGCAATATCGGCTAAATCATTACATATCTCGTCTATGGCTGGGTGAGACAGCACCAATTCGGGATCTTCAATACTAACACCATGCTTTTCGAGTAATTCAAGTGGCAAGTAAAGCCGACCTCGGTCTGCATCTTCACGAATATCTCGAAGAATATTTGTTAGTTGCAATGCTAGACCAAGAGATCTTGCAACATCATCGCGTGCAGGATTTTTCTCGCCAAATACTCTCACTGATAACAGCCCAACGGCACCTGCTACCCTTGCACAATATAGTTTTAGTTCTTCCATTGTTGGCGCTCGAAAGTCGTCTTGTGCATCCATATCCATGCCGTCAATAAGGGCAACAAAATCTTCCTTTCGCAATTGGTATTTTTTTATCGGGATTAGTAGAGCTTTCGCAGTTGGTTTCGTAGGCTTGCCCTGATACAGCGCTTCTATTTCTTCTCTCCAAGCAATAAGCTGGCTCTTCTTTTCTGAATAAGGCAGCGGGTCATCGGCTATGTCATCGATCTCACGGCAGAAGGAGTAGATTGCAAATATAGCATCCCGTCTGTTCTTAGGCAGGACCTTCATCCCACTGATAAAAGACGAACCGGAAGCATCCACAACCGTGTAGACGTGGGCCCATGCTTCCCTTAATTCATCAGATTGTTTACGATTATCCACTGCGTGATCTATCACCCGTCAGTAAAAGCAGGACTATGCGCGTTTGGATTGTTCTGTCATAACCTCTTCACCTAATGCAGCTAAAGCTGTTGCTTCAATATGTTTTGCATTAAGTCGAGCTTCTTCGTACATGTCATAAGGGCTGGCTTGATCTTGGAATTTATCTGGTAAAGTCATCGGCCGAACTTTAAGACTCGGACGGATAAGATCGTTACGAATAAGATGGTCTACAACCCGAGACGCAAAGCCTCCAATTGAACCCTCCTCTATGGTAATTAGCACCTCATGCTCCCTTGCCAGATTCTCTACGAGTTCGGTATCCAAGGGCTTCGCAAATCGCGCATCCGCAATTGTTGTGGATAATCCTTTTGCCTCTAGATTATCGGCCGCCTTCTGAACTTCGACCATACGGCCACCATATGAAAGGATCGCTAGCTTAGAGCCTTCACGCAGAATGCGCCCTTTTCCAATTTCGAGGACCTCACCAATTTCTGGCATCTCCACACCAACAGATTCCCCGCGCGGAAACCGAAATGCGCAGGGACCGTCATCATATGCCACCGCAGTCGCAATCATATGGCAAAGTTCAGCCTCATCAGCGCATGCCATAAGGACAAAGTTGGGTAAACACCCTAAGTATGCAATATCGAACGATCCTGCATGGGTTTGGCCATCGGAACCAACTAGTCCCGCACGATCTATTGCAAACCGAACTGGTAACTTCTGGATTGCAACATCGTGAACGACTTGATCAAAAGCACGCTGCAGGAATGTAGAATAAATTGCAGCAAATGGCTTGTAACCTTCAGCTGCTAGTCCCGCCGCAAAAGTGACCGCGTGTTGCTCAGCAATGCCCACGTCGAACATACGTTCTGGATGTACTTTCTCAAAAAGATCCATGCCAGTGCCATCAGGCATGGCACCAGTAAGTCCGACAATTTTGTCATCGACATTGGCATGCTTTATTAAATTTTCCGCAAAAACTTTTGTGTAAGCTGGCGCATTTGATGTTCCTTTATTTTGTTCTCCACTCGACACATCAAAGCTCGCAACACCGTGATAGCGATGAGTGCTTTTTTCGGCGGGTTCGTAACCTTTACCTTTTACCGTAACTGCGTGAAGTAACACTGGTCCGGGTAATTCGGACTCCTTTAAGTTTTTAAGAACCGGTATTAAATGGGACAAGTTATGCCCATCTATTGGACCGACATAATAGAAACCTAATTCCTCAAACAGTGTGCCTCCTGTAAACATTCCACGGGCGTATTCCTCGGCACGTTTAGCAGCCATTTCAATTGGGTGCGGCAACTTTTCTGCAATATCATGTCCCAGTTCACGTAATCTTCTATACTGTTTTGATGATAGAAGTCGTGTTAAGTAACTATTGAGAGCGCCGACCGGTGGAGCTATCGACATTTCATTATCGTTTAGCACTACGATCATTCGATTACCATTGGCGCCCGCGTTATTCATCGCTTCGTATGCCATGCCGGCAGTCATAGAGCCGTCTCCAATCACCGCTACAACATCGTTGTCTTTACCCGAAAAATCGCGTCCTTGAGCAAAACCCAAACCGGCAGAGATGGATGTTGAGGAATGCGCCGCGCCAAATGGATCATACTCGCTCTCTGATCGTTTCGTAAAACCGGAGAGGCCACCTTTCTGACGGATTGTACGAATGCGATCCCGGCGGCCTGTCAATATTTTATGCGGGTAGCATTGATGTCCAACATCCCAAATTAGAATATCGTCCGGAGTGTTAAAGACATAGTGTATGGCTGTGGTAAGCTCCACAACACCGAGACTAGCTCCAAGGTGACCTCCGGTTTGTGATACTGCATCGATAAGTTCAGCTCGTAGCTCGTCAGCAATTTGACGCAAATCCTCCTCTTTGAATTTACGTAAATCGGCAGGAAGTTTTATTTGATCGAGTAATGGAGTTTCAATACCCACGGCTAATGCTCCCGCTTTTAGCATTTTTGTCAGCTACGCTGACGTTTAATTATTGGTTTGTTTTTTTACGTCGATAACCAAAACAGTTACAGTGAGATCATCCCAAAGTCATCCTATTTTTTCAGATCCTAGCAGATATTTACCGAAAATTACCAGTAGAGATCATTACTTACGTTCGCCGCGCAATAAACGGTCGAAATTTAAGTCCTATAAGAAAATGCGTGTTAGGGAAGGGTAAAGCAGTTTAACTGAAAGCTTATTTTTGAAAATTACAATCAACGATTTTTTAGCCCGGTAAAAAAACCAAAAAGGCAGCAGCTAAAAAATTGTAGTTTGTTTAACTCAATCCGGCGTGCGATAGGATCATTAGCGCGCAATTTTTCAGTTAACTTGCATGCAATTTTAATGATAGTCGCCGACTCCATGGCTAATCGCTTACTTTTCAACTTACTTGGTAAGGTTTTGGCTTCAATAAGAAGATCGTCGGTCGCATCTAGGCATCTATCCAATACGACCCTCAAGTTCGAGGTTGTATATTTATTATCAAGCGCTTCCGGTGTTATTTTTTCTTGTGTTAGCCAATCTGTAGGAAGGTAAACACGATCCATAGTTTTGTAATCATCTGCACAATCTTGAATATGGTTGATAACCTGTAGCGCATTACAAAGAGCGTCGCTAGCTGGATATCCGGATGGTTCTTCACCGTGAATGTCGAGCAGATACCGTCCAACGGGTGCCGCTGAATGATTGCAATAATTGATCAACTCGCTCCAGTCTTTGTAGCGTTGTTTCGTTGCGTCTTGCTTGAAGGCAATTATCAGATCACAACAATGTTGAATAGTAACCCCACATTCTAAAAGGCTTTTGCGAATTGCAAGCCCTTTTTGAAAGGCTGGATCATCGTTTTTGCCACGGACTGCATCCTCAAATCCCTCTAACCTTGCGACTTTTTCGACTGGTGTCAGTAGCGGATTATCTGCAACATCATCAATTGCACGAGCATATGCGTAGAATATTGCAACATGTGGACGCAGTGAAGCCGGAAGAAATATAGATCCAACCGGAAAGTTTTCGTCATCCGGTCCTTTACCTGAGGGTGTTTCCGCTGTTGTCAAAGATGTATCTGTCATGGCACTTTTACTTAACATAAACTGTAATATGAGTATGATATCAACATAATCGAAGCAAGACGTCAGTTTTAAAAATAGATAGGGCAGACACGATGTCCCCAAATATAGGATTAGCGCCCCGGCGCTCTAGCGCAGGAGTGAAAGTAGGTAACGTGATGGTTGGCGGTGATGCACCTGTCGTGGTGCAATCGATGACCAATACCGACACTGCGGATGCAGACGGCACAGCTCGGCAAGTCGCTGATTTACACCGGGCTGGATCGGAGGTTGTAAGAATAACCGTAGATCGTGAGGATGCAGCAAAAGCGGTTCCTTATATTCGCGAAAAGCTAGATAATTGGGGTTTTGATGTTCCGCTTGTAGGAGATTTTCACTACATCGGCCATCAATTGCTGACTAAATATCCGGATTGTGCACAAGCCTTGGCAAAATATCGTATTAACCCGGGCAATGTTGGACGTCGTGCAAAAAAAGAAAGTCAGTTTTCGACCATGATAGAAGTGGCTTTGAAGTATGACCGTCCGGTTAGAATTGGAGTTAACTTGGGTAGCCTCGACGAAGAACTTCTTGTCAAGTTAATGGATGAGAACTCCAAGGCAGAACAGCCGAAAGATGCTTCAGTTATTACGCATGAGGCATTAGTGGAGTCCGCGCTCTCAAATGCGAGGCGTGCAGAAGAATTAGGTATGTCAAAAAACAAGATCATCTTGTCATGCAAAGTTAGTGAAGTACAGGGAATGGTGGCTGCATATCAGAGCTTAGCGGCTCAATCCGACTATGCCCTCCATTTAGGACTTACAGAGGCCGGTATGGGTTCGAAGGGAATAGTTGGCTCAACCGCAGCTTTGGCCGTGCTTCTCCAGCAAGGAATTGGTGATACAATACGTGTTTCTCTTACACCCGAGCCAGGTGGTGATAGAACTGAAGAGGTAATAGTAGCACAGGAAGTGCTGCAAACAATGGGTTTAAGGTCTTTTATGCCATTGGTTACTGCATGCCCGGGTTGCGGTCGTACTACGAGTACGGTATTTCAGACTTTGGCCGGTAAAATACAGGCCTACATAAGAGAAAGAATGCCTGACTGGCGAACTGCATATCCGGGGGTTGAGGAGTTAAACCTAGCTGTAATGGGTTGTATCGTAAATGGGCCTGGTGAAAGTAAAATGGCCGATATCGGCATCAGCTTGCCTGGCACTGGCGAGCAGCCGGCAGCGCCTGTTTTTATTGATGGAAAAAAGGCGATGACATTACGTGGTCCTAACATTGCCGAAGAATTTCAAGATTTGGTAGAAAGTTATATCAAGAACCGTTTCGGCAGCAAAGATCAAGACGACGTACAGATAGAAAGTCGTTCAGCAGCTGAATAGATGCTTCATTTTACCAGGTTGATATTATTCATAAGCATAATTTTGCCGTTATTAAGTATTTCACATCTAACACCGCCTTTGTTCCACAATGCATTCTTTAACCCTGGTTTATTCAGCTTGCCCTCAAGGTAGCCGCACGGCTGGCAGAGTCTGTGCACTCTAAGCTCTACTGTACCAATTGAGATAATCTTACCGACTAGATCATTCAGGCGTATTCCCTCAGAAATGACATTTCTGCGACATTGCTCTGGTAAGCAGCTGATATCTGCAGAATCTTTGAGCGCTTCTAATTCCTCGATTTCAATGATAGTTAACTGTCGTCCCGGCTCGGGCTTTTTTGAATATGTGCCCGTTCCCAATGCATAGCGGTCACCCTCTATCCCTTTACCAGCAACGCAGGAAAGATGATCCGCTGAGATCATTTTGTCGGCTCCATTAGGAGCGGTGAAAAGGGAGATAACTCTGCCATTGATCATTTTAAATGATATCCTTCCTAATCTTTTCTTGATTTAGCGCGTTTGAGCAAATCGCGCAGTGAGATATTATCGTCTTTCAGGTCAGGCTCTGAAAACGGTAGTTGTGCACTAATCATTCTACGTGCTACCCGCATATCCCGTGGCCGATTGATTGATAATGCCGATTTGATAATGCCACCTTCGACTTGGAATGCCGTGCAATCCCGTCCTGTAATATCTCCTCGAATTACAAGATTATCCCATTTTTCCGTAAAACCGGCAATTTGTAGGTTTACATCAAACTGATCTGTCCACATCCATGGTAGTTTATTGTAAGCTTTGAGCTCATTGCACATGGTGCGCGCTGCAGCCAATGCCTGCTCTTGGGCGTTGAGCCATGCTTCAAGTCGAATGTGACGTTCAAGCATTGGATTGAAATGATTTGTATTATCTCCCGCTGCAAAAATAAACGGGTTTGAGGTACGTGCAAACTCATCTACCACGATGCCATTATCTATCTTTATCTTGGCGCTCTCTGCTAAATCAGTTTCCGGTAAAATACCTATGCCAACTATTACAGCGTCAGCCTCGAATTTTTCTCCGGAATTTGTGGTGACTTCTTGAACTTCATTTTTTCCGAGGAACTCCTTAACGCTTTGGTTCAGTCTCACTGAAATATGATTGTCAGTATGAAGTTTTAAAAAAACATCGGATACCTCGGCTGGAAGGGTTCGTCCCATTAATCTTGAGTTGGCTTCCAATATGACAACTTCTGCCCCTCTCATGCGGGCACTGGCGGCAACCTCAAGTCCAATAAACCCTCCACCTACAATCAATATACGCGCGCCTTTGTGAAGTTTGCTCTCTACCGCGCGGCTATCTTCAATAGTCCTTAACGTAAATATGTTTTTTAATTCTGAGCCCGGGAGATCAAGTGTTTGTGGACGACCACCAGTGGTGAGTAACAATTTATCATAATGGATTGACTCACCATTATTTAACACGACAAGTTGTGCATCAGCATCAATGGATACAGCAGTCTTTTTAAGCAAAATATCAATATTTAGGTCATTGTAATAAACGGCATCACGGATTAATTGAAACTCACTGTCGTTTGGTGAATGCAACAAATCTTTTGAAAGAGGGGGGCGTTCGTAAGGTAATGTTGCTTCCTCTCCAATTAATGTTATACGTCCCTCATGGCCGAAGTTTCGAAGTGATTGCACTGCCACTCCTCCAGCATGACCAGCTCCTATGACTACAAAATGCTCTTCTTTTGACATATTACTTTGAACCTCTAGATGCCGCGATTATGTTCGTTAAATGATTTAATGGATTGTGCAATGTTTTCCCGTCGGCAACATAAAGAAAATAAAAACAGCATTGAATAGTTAAATTAAAAAAAACCACTTCAAATACATTTGATCAATCTTATGCTTTACGAATATCAACTAAGACGAGGCTACCCTTGATAACTTGGATCACTTCTTTTTCGAGTGTAAGCACTATTTCTGTTGGGTTTTTAATAGGATCGTTAGCTTTATTGACGTAGGCCAGTGCAACCATGCCGAAGTCAGTATTTGGGCTGATCATTTTTAACCTATACCCGTATTTGCTTGTGGGCAGTTTCGTTCGAGCTTAGGTTTTGTAGACGGTCCCCCCCATTTCAAAAAGAAGTATTGTTATGAAGTATCATCAAGGCTGGATTATTGTAGAAGGCACCTGTAGGTAGCAGTACTCTGACACTACCTAGGCGAATTAATGATATTTAAGAGGTCTTATGTGACGCCATGTAAGCTGGATAAAATGGATAATATTCAACTGACGCATCCCTTTTGGAACTTTTCTCTCGAGGTTTATTCTAAGAAAGGAGTTTCTGATGCTTGTATAACTCTTCAAGAAAAATGCGGTGTAGATGTTAATATTCTTCTGTTTTGTTGCTGGGCAGCATCGGTGGGGCACCCCGTTTTGTCTAAGGATGAGGTGACATTATTGTGTAAAAGTGTCGCAGACTGGAATTACGACATAGTTCAAAAGCTACGACAGGTCCGCAAAAGTTTAAAAATCAAAAATTACGAATGCAATGAGGAGGAGGCGAGGCATTTACAAAAACTAGTTCTGGATGTGGAATTAACAGCAGAACAGATTGAGCAATTTAAATTGATGCGTACTATTACAGTGCTTGAAGATGATAGTGTGTCTCAGATGCAGCGAATTAATAATGCACTAGAAAATATAAGCCTATATTTTTCATCACCAAAAATATCCACACCTCGTCATAATTCAGAATTATTCAATCTTTTGAGGGGCGTATTTCCAAAGGCTTCTAAGACGGATATCAAATTGGCATTAAAATAAATCTAAGTTTTTATTTCGTATCAGTATCCTTCCAACGATGAACAATGTCAGTTTCAATCCCAAACTGATCGAGTGCTCGTCCCACTGTCTGATTTATAATGTCATTTATACTCGTAGGACGATGATAAAAAGCAGGTACTGGCGGCATTATCAGGCATCCAAATTGCGCTGCCTTTACCATCAGCTCCAAATGGCCTTGGTGCAGCGGTGTTTCTCGAACCATAAGCCCAACTTTCCGACCTTCTTTTAGGCAAACATCTGCCGCACGTGATATTAGATTATCGCTAAAACAGTTTGCGACACCTGCTAGCGTTTTGATGGAGCATGGCGCTATAATCATGCCCTCAGTTTTATAAGAACCCGATGATATAGACGCTCCAATGTCCTTAAAGCCATGCACTATATCAGCAAAGTTTCGCACATCATCTAAAGCGTAATCTGTCTCTGCTGCTATCGTCTGTGCCGCTGAGGGAGATAAAATTAGATGGGTTTCGATATTTGTGTTTGCTTTGAGAAATTCCAATATACGGATACCGTAGATCGGGCCTGAAGCTCCAGAAATTCCGACGATTATACGTTTAGGCTCGATCATAATTTACCTTAATTGGTTGGCAGATAAGATGATGTGATACCACGTATCTGCAGTACTAAATTCCGAGAAAATTTTGTTATCAATCACTAATCTTATATATCATTGCTAACACCCTCCTTTTCCTTATTTATCGTCTTCTGAGGGTACTTTCGCTTAATTACAATATCGCCATTTTTATTTATAATTGGCAGTTCGTATTGAGGGATATGTTCTATCATTAGGCGCAGAGCCTCCATCAAATTTTTAATACCTTCATGCGCGAGTTCTTGTGCTTTGTCATTCGGTGTTTGAGCATTAACTCCTGTTGAATGATTTGTTAATGTTAGGACTACGAGACATAAAATTATGAATTTCATTGCAAATCACTTAATGCTGTTCAAGGTGTAACGTATATTTCAGTCTTATATATCGGATAAACAAGCTCATTTCTCGAATATATGATTATAATTCGTGTCAGAGGAAATTTTAGTTTGAATAAAAATAAAAAAACAGTCGCCGTTGCTGGTTTGGGCGCAATCGGTATGAGAGTAGCTAGAGCATTAGATGCTGGTATTGATGGTCTTGCGCTATCAGCGGTTTCAACGCGTGATTTAAAGAAAGGCAAGGACCGGGTCAGTCAGTTTCATACCCCCCCTAAAGTCATACCGCTTGGTTCACTTACGAAGTATGCTGATATAGTTGTGGAGTGCACACCAGCGGCAGTGTTTGATGAAATCGCCAGCCCTGCAGTGGATGCTGGACGTATTTTTATACCCTGTTCTTGCGGGCAACTTATCGAACGTCAAGGGCTCATTGATCGTGCAAAGTTGACCGGTGCCCGTATTATCGTCCCAACGGGAGCGCTTGTGGGTTTTGACGCTGTTCGAGCAGCAGCAGAAGGAATGATAAGCGACATCCGCATAATAACTCGCAAGCCGCCAAATGGGATTATGGGTGCACCATACATCGTCCAAAATAAAATTGATTTAACAAAAGTAAAAAAACCTCTTCGAGTATTTGAAGGTAGTGTTCGCGATGCTGCTGCCGGTTTTCCGGCCAACCTGAATGTTGCAGCTGCACTCAGTATGGCTGGTTCCGGTCTTGATAAAACTCGAGTAGAGTTATGGGCCGACCCAACAAAAAAAAGGAACGAGCATTTAATAATCGTGGATTCAGATTCCACTCGGTTCGAAATAAAAATTCAGGGTGTTCCATCACCTGAAAACCCCGCGACAGGCCTTCTAACACCATTGAGTGTTATCGCGACGCTTAAAGGACTCGTCTCAACCTTTCACGTTGGAAGCTAATATTTTATGGTCAAAAAACGAATGCCCGCCGAGAGTCCTGCGAGACCAATTATAAAAAACCCCGTGGCATAACTATCAGTGTATTCGATAAATAAGGTAAATATTGGAGGAATTAAAACGAATGATCCAAACGCATAGATTTGGCTGCCTGCGGTGACCTGTGCAGCCTTTCCATCCGGTGCAAGTTTTGATATTTCTCCGAAGTATAAGCCGACCCAACCAAGATTGGCATTTCCTAAAATTACTCCAAGAAAACAGAGCAGCCAGAAAGGTCCCTCGGCTGGAAAAGCTGCAAGAAGAAAAAAACAGATGCCTGTAATAATTCCACTAAATCCTAATATGGTTTTTGTTGTGACCACCCTGTCTGCAAGCATGCCAAGGTAGATTCTTGCGATAATACTCGTTCCGTGTGCTAGGCCAAAAATAAATCCGGCCCATTGCAACTCGAGTTTTATTTCTTTGACAAGATAAATGACCAAAAAAGAAACCACGCACGCCTGGCAACCTATCAATATAAATGCTGCTAATGAGAGCGCCCTGATCGCATCTTTTTGAAAAACAAGCTGTAAAGGCTCCCAAAAATTTTCTTTTTGGCCGGCGATATTGGCATTTTGGAGTGGGACTGCTCTGTCGCGGAAGGGCTGAGCAATAAACGCCGTTATCGCCATTGTAAACGCTATAATCAACATGGTTGTTTGCCAATTGGCAAAAATTAATAGTGCCGGGACCAAAAAACCGGCAAGGGTTCCACCTATTGGAATACTTGTTTGTTTCAGTGAAAAGAGGAGAGGGCGCCACCGAGGTGTAGCCTTACGCATTATTAAGAAGGATCCTGCTGGATTCATTGGGCCATGGGCAAATCCAACCATTATTGCACTGACAACAAAGCTCCAGGGTGTTGCGAGAGTAAATATCGTCATACCGAGCGCGCCGACCAAGAGTGTTATCTGACAGCAGCGTACGGCACCAAAGCGGTTCAACGAGGCACTTGCAAAAAGTCCGAAGGTAAGAGCAGATAGATAGCAGATAGCTGTGAAGATGCCAGTAAAACTCTCCGGTATCCCATAGCTAGTACTTACTTCGTTGGGGGCGTTTGCAAAAGCATTCATTGCCATAGTGGTAAGGCTTTGAAAGGAAATGAGCGATACAACCGGAGCAGCAATATCTCGTTTGAAAAGTTCTCGCATAATTCAAGAAGGGCACCTTTACTACTTTCCTTTAAAAACGGGCAAACGTTTTTCGTTGAATGCCTTAATTCCTTCCTGCCTATCTTCTGTTGGAATCATGCGATTATATGCCTCAATTTCGAAAGCATAGCCATTCTTAAGGTCAAGTTGCGTTGCGACGTTAAGTGCTTTTTTTGCCTGTCGTATTGAAATTGGAGCATTTGATGCTATCCGTTCTGCGGTTTTTAAAGCTAAATTTAGAAGCTCATTCGGGGCACAAATTTTATTGAAAATACCCCACTCAAAAGCTTCCTCCGCTGTGCATGGAGAACCCGTCAAAAGGAATTCCTTGGCACGCCTTATGCCAATAGCCCGAGGTAAAAATTGTGTGCCACCAGCGCCTGGCATTATTCCAAGCGTAACCTCTGTTAAAGCTAATTTAGCGTTAGTCGACCCATAGGCAAAATCGGAGGCTAGGATAAACTCACAGCCACCCCCATATGCTGCTCCATTGCAAGCGGCAATAATCGGTGATGGTACATCAAGCATTGTGAGTACAGCTTGTTCAAATATAGCATGCTGATGCTGCCACTGGGCATCGGTCATGTTATTTCGTTCCTTAAGGTCACCGCCGGCGCAAAACGCCTTATCGCCTTCTCCGGTCAGAATGACACATCGTATATCTTCTTGGTCGACATATAAATCACGCCACAGATCCCGAAGATCTAAACCCATTTGTGTGTTTAACGCATTTGCAAAAGAAGGACGATTTAATTTGACAATCAAAACATGTTGTTTGTGCCGGCGTATTTCTAAGGTTTCGTAGTCTGTTCGCATTTACTCATAGTCTCCGAATATTTCATTATTGTGTTCACCTATTTTCGGCGCTGTAGAACGAAACGGAGGCCGTTTCCCATCAAAGGATAATGGCATTCCCGTAAGTTTTATTGACCGATCAGGCGCCTCTTGAATCATTCCAAGAGCCTGCGTTTGTGGATGTTGGTCCATTTCACCTGTGTTCTGGATGGGTGCATTGGGCACTCCGTTGTCATCCAGTATTAATTGCCAATGTGGTCGTGGTTTTTCAATTAATATATTTGAAATTAAGGTATTAAGAGCGTCACGATTTTTTACCCGGTCAGGGTTTGTTTTGAAGCGAGCATCCTTTGCCCAACTTGGGCATCCCAGCGCAGAACAAATTTTTTCGAATAAACTATTATTAGCGCCCGCAATAACCAAAAAGCCATCTTTACATTCATAAGCTTCGTAAGGAGCAATTGTTCTCATGCCAGAACCATACCTACTTGGCATATCTCCGCCTGAGTGATACGAGGCAGTATGCGCAGCCATCCAAGCAATAGAGGTTTCGTAAAGTGATAAATCCACGACGCCTCCTTCTCCTGTTGCTTCGCGTTCACGAAGCGCTGACATAATCCCAATGACAGACCACATGCCAGTGCCCATGTCTATTATTGAGGTTCCAACCCTGACGGGTGGTCTGCCGTCTTCTCCAGTAACACTCATTAATCCACCGAAAGCTTGCATTAAAGGATCATATCCAGGCCGATCCTTATAGGGACCGGTGTGGCCAAAAGCACCAAAATTTGCATATATTAGAGTTGGTTTTTTTAGCAAAAGGTCATTCGGCCCCAAGCCTAACTCGATAGCTTTTCCCGGGCGCATATTTTGGATGACTATATCGCCAGTTCGAACAATCGTATCCAGTAAACGTTTACATTCCTTTTCATCACGTAAATTGACAGTAACTGATTTTTTGTCACGATTAAGAGCATGAAACATTGCTCCAGTGCCGTGCCAGAACGGTGGCCCCCAATGGCGTGCATCGTCTCCATCTATTGGTTTTTCTACCTTAATTACTTCGGCTCCGAGTTGGGCAAGGACCCAAGCACCGTATGGTGCAGCAACGCTTGCACCTAACTCAAAAACGCGAATGCCGGAAAGCGGCGAACATGATGTCACGCTGTATCCTCCATTATAGAAATTATTAATCAAGTCTGTGGGGTAGGATTAGCTACAAGGTGATCATCTCGTCAACCAGACAAGTTTGATTTGTTATATGGATGGCAGGTCAAGTAATATGGTGCACGAGAATTCAAATACTTCTTCTCTGCAAATTTGGGGAATGTAGTTATGGCAAACGAACCTATGCACTTAGATCCAATTATCAAGGAATTCCAAGCCGGTAACCTCGATAAGGCCAAAAGGTTGACCGAAGAATTGCTGCAAAATGATGCAAATAATGCTGAAGCAAACCACTTGATGGGGGTAATTTACCATCGCACAGGTGATCTTGTTGATAGTCTTGGATTTATACAGCGGTCATCCGCTATCGAACCTCACAACGCTATTTATCTTAACACACAAGGACTTATTTTGAGGTTACTCGGGCGTCATGGAGAGGCCATTCAACAACTTAAATTGGCAATTCAATTGAAGCCCGATTATTCAGATGCTTATAACAACTTGGGAATTGCGTTTGCCGACAATAATAACCTAGTCGATGCTGAAAGATTTTATAGAAAAGCATTGGAGTGTCGACCAAATTTCCCTGAAGCAATGAATAATCTCGGAAATATTTTATTCCGAACTGGCAATCATTCGGAGGCCCTTAATACCTACAGTAAGGCGGTAAAAGCTAAGCCCGACTATGCGGAAGCTTATTCAAATCTTGGCGATGCTTTTGCTTGCCAGGGCGACCTTAGAGAAGCCTGCAAGAATTATCAAAAGGCAGTTGAAATAGCGCCAATGTGGGCAGATGTTTTTTACAAGCTTGGGAATTGTTGGTTTCGCCTCGAAGACTTAAAACGGGCAATTAATTTTTATCGATGTTGTTTGAATATTGACCCGTGTCATACCCGTTGCTTGTCCAATATAGGCGCAGCATATGAAAAAACAGGCCAATATGAAAAAGCGGCAATTATGATACGCCAAGTTTTGATAAATTCTCCTGAGCACTTGACTGCACTCAAAAATCTTGGGCACGTTCTTTTGAAGCTAGGGCAGCCAGCAGAAGCGACGCTACTTCTCAAGAAAGCTGTTCAGGCTTTACCGACAGACCCTGACGCGCAGTATACGCTAGGAAATGCGCTGCTCCGCATGGAAAAAATTCAGGACGCAATGGAGTGCTACAAGCGTGTTCGCCAGTTGCAGCCTTCAGCTGCACGTGGGTTTTTCGCTCCGGCTAGCATTCTACTTTTGAACGGTCAATATGATGAGGGATGGGTGGCCTATGAGTCGCGGTTTGATATGCCTGCATTTAAGCCAAATATACCAGATATTCACTCACGTTTGTGGGACGGTAGTCCCCTTAATGGCAGAGATTTACTTGTGCATGTCGAGCAAGGTTTTGGAGACACACTCCAATTTATTCGTTACATACCCAAAATAGCTGCAGAGAGACGTGGCACGGGTGGCAAGATAAAAATACTATGCGAACCAGAACTTCATCCGGTGATAAAGTCCATCAAAGGATATGATGAAATCTATACGCTGAACGGTAATGACGAAGTTGCTTTTGATGTGCAAGTACCACTTCTCAGTCTTCCTAATCGGTTTCGTACTAAATTGGATACAATTCCATGCAACGTGCCCTATCTGAAAGCGCCAGCGTCTGAGCATCGCCCGTCCATTCCAAGTCAGGGAAATAAGCTCAATACTGGAATTGTCTGGGCTGGACGACCTACTCATAGCGACGACAGGTATCGGTCTATTCCATTCAAACATTTTGTGACCCTCTTCAGCCTTTCAGAAACAGTTTTTTATTCAATTCAATCTAGCTTTGCTTCTCTGGAGGCGGAGGATTTTTTTGAGGATGGCACAATCATTGATCTCAAAAATAAGATAAGGGACTTTGGTGATACAGCGGATATTATCGACCAACTCGATCTGGTCATTGCTTGTGACACTGCAGTTGCGCACCTTGCCGGGGCGCTCGGGAAACCAGTTTGGTTAATCCTTCCCTATGGGAGTGAATGGCGTTGGCTTATGAAACGTGCCGACACACCATGGTATCCCACGATGCGCTTATTTCGGCAGCGTATTTGTGGTGACTGGCAAGATGTTTTTGTAAGGGTGAAGACGGCTCTGAGCCAATTTAAATTGTAAACTAAAACTCTTTCGCATGCGGCTTTCAAGCCAGAGATTCATAATAAGCTAGATTTATGTGTCGGCCATGAAGTTAGGTGGAAAAAGAAGCGTAAAGCTGTATCAATCAAGTTTATCCTAACAAGTTTTTACGCTATTTGGTCTTTGCCACATAAACGCCACTCCAATCTTCTTCCGGTGGGTTGTTTCGATAATTCTCAATTCTGTCGAGGTACATTTTATAAAGTCCTATTGGTGCTTCTGGCAATCTGCTGGCTTCTTTTGCAGCTTTTTCCGCTGTATCCCAGTCTCTGGACAGGTATGCTCTGCGCATTTCATTAGTTTTACTTCTATATTTTTTAAAAGCCAGAGCATTCATGTAATCGTGATCTCCCATGAGACCGAAAATAGTCACGGCCTCCGACTTACCTTTTACCGCGATCTTGTCCAACTCCAATAATGCATAGCGATCGGCAACCTCACTTGCCGTATCTTGACCAATAACAATATTGCATCCGTACTCTTTTGATTGACCTTCAAGTCGCGCAGCAGTGTTCACCGCATCTCCAAGCACGGAATAGTCAAACCGTTGTGAGGATCCCATATTACCAACGACCACATCACCTGTGTTAATACCTATTCCGATGTTTAAAGGTAAGAAACTTATTCCTTGTTCCCTTGCTTCCTCCTCGCGCTCTTGATTAAGTATTTTAAGGTCTTCAAACATCTGCAATGCAGAAGCACAAGCATCACCTTCTTGATCTTTATCATCTAGAGGTGCATTCCAAAATGCCATGATGCAATCGCCCATATACTTATCGATTGTGCCATTTCTATCCAAAATGGTGTCTGTCAGCGGAGTTAATAGCCTATTTATAAGCGTAGTGAGACCTTGAGGGTCTGACTTGTATAGTTCTGAGATGGATGTAAAACCTCGCACGTCGCAAAATAAGAGTGTCATCCTTTTTGTTTCGCCGCCAAGCTTTAGTCGACTCGGATCTTCGGCTAATTGTTCAATGAGCTCTGGTGACAGATATTGCGCAAAAGCACCACGGACTTGTCTCTTTTCTGCCGCCTCACGAGTGTAATTTGAAAATGCTAACACAGCATACACTGCGATTGTTACTGCACCCGGGTAAGTCACATCAAGTAACAGACTTTCTGTTGTATATAAGTGCCACGAAAGTAAACCAAGTGAACAGCTGGCAACTGCAACGCAGATTAACGTTAATATAGGTCCTAAACGAGGTATAAACAGAATTAAAAGAAGCCCCGAGAGAATTATAAGTAACATCTCAGCACTATTAGCCCATGCAGGATACCGAAGGAAAAAATCCCGTTTGTCTATGGCCCGGATTTTTTGGGCTGCCTCTTTCCGAGTTACTCCATCGCTAATAAGTTTTTCATACTGTTTTTTTACAGCCTTTTGAAAATTTGCTTCAGCTGCAAATACAGACTCCAAAATATTTGCATGCACTTCTACTCCCGGCAAACGACTTGCGACAGGTGTATTTCGAAGATCTTGAAGGCCAGCTGCCGATGTTCCAACGAGTACAAGCTTTCCTTCAAGGAGGCTTGGCGGGACTCGGTCGGCCAGAACGTCAGCGGCGGAGACATAAAGCCTGCTTTGCCCCGGCATAACATTTTGTTTGGCGGGCTTGCTAAAATGTACCCATATGCGTCCATTCCTGTCCAAGGGTATATCAAAGAACTGACCGCGTGTACCTTTGATCTGCATCGCGATCGATTCAATGCCCGCAGCATTTGCTTTAGTCAGAAGTGTATTTGTTCCATAGGCAGCACGAAGCATTTCGATAGTCAGAGCTGGTCGAATTTGTTTTGCGCCTATCCGGGCAATTAACGGGACGCGACGAATGACCCCATCAGCTTCTTCCCATACCGAGAAAAACCCATGGCCAGCTGCATTCATTTCCACCTGTTCCACATTTGCCATAAGGCTTGCATATTGGAAAAGAAAGGGTTTGGGATCGGACCCTTTAAAGGCTTTCAGAGGAGACGGGAATTTCGGTGGTTTTTTACCTTTTGGCAACGGTGTATGCAACCCAACTTGTCCAACGATCACAGGTATTTTTTTCATCGCTGAAGCCATCAGTGATTCGTTGTTAGGAAGCGATTTTAAGGTGTTTTTCACGTCCTCAGGTAATTGAGTTAAAGTTTCTGCAACTTTGTCGGGAGAAGTTCTGTCTGGTTCGGCAAAAATAACATCCAACCCGATTGCGGCTACATTTAAATTCCCAAGCTTCTCAATCATATTGGCAACAACGCTTCGAGGCCATGGCCATTGTCCGATTTCTGAAAGTGACCTCTCATCAAGGTCAATAATGGCCACAGGATAATTTTGGGCTAACCTAGGGGAATAAAGTTGGTATTGATCGAACGCCTTGTTGCGGAGCGTTTCGATTTGGACTGGATCAAGCCAACGAATTATTACTGCTGCAATTAAAAGGGCGATAGCGACTAACGTTCCAAGCTGAAATTTACCAAGCCAACTCGACTTACTTTTCTTTGGTTTTGGTCGTTCAAGTTCGATTTTTCCAGCTTCATCCAGCGGCACGTCGTCGCCCGGTTGCCACCCAGAATTTTTTAATGGCGCCTCCTTAAAATCCTGTGTCTCAACCATATCTTAGTCTTTTCGTTCCTACTTGAATTTTACCGTGACAAACCATTCACGATCGATTTTAAACTCAAAAAAAGGTATATAGAATTTATTACGGAACGTCATTAGAAAGGCCGTCGCCAATTTTATTTTAACAACAGGGATAAGGGCAGAATTGTTTTCAAATTAAAATTGAAAAACCCAAAAAAAATAAAGTTTTTTATCTAGACGGGCCCGCTGATATTGTTAACCTAATCTCTGGAAGGTATTTCTAAAGATAAGGCCGATATGGTATTGCCGTAGGCATGCGGTGCTAATCGAAAATAACAAAAATTGAAAAGGCTCCACATGGTCGGAGATGTTCAGCGTAAGCCTATGGCACGAAAATTTGGTTGGCTTCGGGCCAGTATCTTGGGTGCAAAAGCCCAATTGCGCGGTGTTATTTTGGTATCATTCTTTGTGAATTTATTGGCGCTGTCTGTGCCTGTTTTTGTGATGCAGGTATATGATAGGGTGATTTTTCATGGAGGATTAACCACCTTATACGGCCTTATTGCTGGCATTACTGTGGTACTTATATTTGAATACGTAATGCGACAGGGCAGAAGTAGGATATTCCAAGCCTTCGCTGTTAGATTAGACGTTGTTATTGGGCGTAAGCTTTATAACAAAGTAATGAATCTCCCACTTCTGACACTGGAAAGAAGGCCAACGGCTTATTGGCATTTGCTATTCAAGGATTTAGAAATCGTTCGTAATGGGCTTTCCGGCTCCTCTGCAGCTTTGGCAATAGATTTGCCGTTTGCTTTTATTTTCTTTTTGATTGTATGCATGATTGCCTCCCCGATTGCATGGGTTTTGTTGGGTGTTATGCCGCTATTTATGCTATTGGCATGGCGATCTGGAACATCAATGGATACCGTTGCAATGCGTGAATACCAAGGCGTTATTTCACGCGATGATTTTATGGGAGAATTACTGGGTGCTCGCGAAACGGTAAAGTCATCTGCATTGCAAAAATCTTTGAAGCCTATTTGGGAGGCTCGTCACGGCGATTTGATATATCGCTCCCGAGAGCGAGGGCAGGTTGCGGACACTCATCAAACGCTTGCGCACGTAATGTTGTTGTCTTCCACTATTGCTGTAACGACCATTGGAGCACTAGCAATACTCGATCAGAAAATGACCATTGGCGCATTAATTGCAGCGAATATGTTGGGTGCTCGCATGATAATGCCTATGACACAGTTAGTGTCGCATTGGCGAATTTTTTCCCAGTTACGTCATTCCATTACTCGCTTAGAAATGGTGTTTAACCTTGATGGCGAACGCTCTAAAACGGGTGTGAAGTTGGCGCAGCCTGAGGGAAAGTTAAAGTTTGAGAAAGTGAATTTTGCTTATCGCAATAATGAAGCTGATGTGGTTTCCGGTATCGAGGGAGTCATCGGCCCAAAAGGCATGCATGCTCTATTAGGTTCTAATGGAAGTGGTAAAAGCACATTTCTAAAAGTTATTCGTGGTCTTTACTCACCGGATCATGGCCGTGTTTTGATAGATGGCGCGGATATAAGCCAGTTTTCTCAAGATGTGCTGGCCAATTGGGTTGGTTATTTGCCACAAGAAATCAACCTGTTTTCGGGCTCTATACGAGACAATATAGCGATTAAACAGCCTGACGTAACGGATCCTGCAGTTATAGAAGCGGCCAAAATGGCAGAAGCTCATGATTTCATTTTGGATATGCCGGATGGATACGCGACAATATTAACTGAGAGTGGTGGAAATTTGTCAAAAGGCCAAAGACAACGTCTAGCACTAGCTAGAGCCTTTTTGAATAATCCACCAATAATGCTTTTGGATGAACCCACTAGTAATCTTGATGAAAACGCGGAAAAGAAGCTCGCCGCAAATCTCAAGATTGCATCTAAACAGTCCACTGTATTAGCCGTTACCCATAGCGCAGAAGTATTGTCAGTTTGTGATAGTATCCTTGTAATGGAAAAAAGCCGTATTGTAATGGCTGGTCCCGCCAATCAGGTGTTAGCTCGTTTAAAATCTTAGTACGAAATATTTGGCCCAAAGAAGTACAGGAAATTCCACCCGTGTTTAAATATCTCAACAGCCTTGTAAAACAATTTGCAAAAAGAGAAAAAGTGACAGATATCCAAGTGGCTGATTATCCTGATAATGAGGGTTTTGAAAATGCTAAGCGATCAGAGGCGTCCCCCAATATCGTATTCGTTGGTGATCAAAGAAATGTGCTTGATAATTTGCTAAATGAAAGTGTCCGTCCAAATTTTGTGAGCGTTTCTTATTTAGTAGCTATTTTCATAACTTGCGTGATTATCTGGTCTTTTTTCATTGAGCTGGATGAGGTTTCTGTCGCGCATGGCGAGGTTATCCCAAGTGCCAAAGTAAAACTAATTCAGCACTTGGAAGGTGGTATATTAAGGCGGCTTGCCGTGCGAGAAGGCGATGAGGTAAAGGCAGGTGATACGCTTCTCCAATTAAGCCTTGGGACTGTTGGGGCTAGCAGCGAGGATATCCAAATACGCATTGACGCAATGCAGATGGCAAAATTGCGGTTAAAAGCAGAAATAGAAGGCCAAGAGCCTAAATTTCCTGCCGATCTCGAATCGAAGCGTTTCAACATGGTTGCGTCCGAGAGGGCAACCTTTAATGCTAGGCGGGCAGAACTTCAAAGCAAGCAAGCAGTGATTCGTAATCAAATACAGCAACGCGATCTTGAAATAAATGAATTACGGGCTCGTAAGGCTGCTATCGAATCCAATCTAAAATTATCGCGGGAGCGAGTAGCAATTTCCACTAGATTATTGCGGCGAGGTCTTACACCGCGCATGGAGCATCTGGAGTTAATACGGGAGCGCGAGAGTCTCGATGGGGAGAATAAAGTCTTGGCGCAGGCCGTTCCACGCGCGGAGTCAGCTCTGGAAGAGGCTAAGTCGCGTTTGGCTGAGGAAAACGAGAAGTTTAGAACACGAGCGGTCGAAGAATCAAATCGTGTAGAGGTAGAGATCACTCGTCTGCAGAAAACGATCAGTGAGGCGGCAGATCGAGACCGACGCACTACCATAACAAGTCCCATTGCAGGCATTGTAAAGAATTTGAAATTTAATACCATCGGTGGTGTTGTTAAGCCGGGAGAATCGATTCTTCAAATTGTACCAATTGAGGACGAATTGGTGATACAGGCTCGGTTGAGGCCACAGGATCGTGGATATGTAAGAGAAGGGCAACGGACATTGGTAAAAATCACTACTTATGACTTCATTCGCTACGGTGGTTTGAATGGATCTGTTACTCGCATTGCTGCTGATACGAACGCTGAACCCGGCACACGCGAGCCCTATTACGAAGTTATTGTAAAGACTAATAAAAATTATCTAGGTTCCGAGCAGGGGAAACTTCAAATCACGCCTGGAATGGTAGCGACTGTTGACATTCACACGGGTACAAGGAAGGTCGCAGATTTTATAATTAACCCTGTTTTAAAGCTCAAACACGAGGCATTTAGAGAGCGATAATATAGCACTTCAATTTTGGCAAAATTTAGATGTTTGACCCGCTTATTCGGTACCACTATGTATATAGCATTGGTGGGACCATCTAGATATAGTAGGAATCTCTTGTTGGGCCGGAAGTTGTTGTGTTTTTGGTTTGCACTGCTGGGCATAGCCGAGCCGGGATCCGTGCGTGCAGATAACTTC
>Ga0163109_10000386_pt1 | contig 35711 bp, 22 predicted proteins | sample CRUFie1St13metaG_FD_108704 | JGI IMG/M metagenome (GOLD analysis project Ga0163109, IMG submission 108704) | Marine microbial communities from the Costa Rica Dome - CRUD Field 142mm St13 metaG | ecosystem: Environmental > Aquatic > Marine > Oceanic > Photic zone | place: Costa Rica: the Eastern...
AGGACATTGGGAAAAGAATGTATGGCCATTAATGGAACAAGTTACTCGTTTGTACGAAGCAGAACTTACACAAAATCAAATTAATACTATTTTTGCAAACGCAGAAACAGTAGCAGGAAAAGATGGAGGAAATCTAACTGCACTAGGTAAAGCAGGCCAAGTAACTTCTAAAGTTTCAAAAAAATTACAAGCAGAAATTGATAAACTTCTTAAAGCCGCTCAAAATTCAGGACCTATAAAAAACTTTGATCAACAATTTGAAAAATTAAAAGCACAACTGAAAACAAAACTTAGCGGTAACCCAATGGGTCAAAAGATACTTACGATGGTTGACAGTTATGGTGGCTTTGCAAAAGAAAATCCTGCCAAGGCGGCATTTGTAATTGGTGCAATGACATCTGTACTTGCGTTTGCAAGTGGTGGTGTTGTAAGTGGTGCGGCAATTGGTTTCTTTTTGAAACTTGCAAGTAATACACTCAAAGGTGATAAACTTTCAACAGCAGTTGGTAAATCTGTAAAAGGTGCGGCAATTGGTGCGGCGGCAGGCGCATTAGGAGATGCTTTAGACAAGTTATTACCTGCAGAAATTACAAACACATTTGTTAATGATGCGTCAGGCGAAATTGATATAACACAACTAGACGGTATGGATGCAACAAGCATGGCTGATCTAGATGCTGATGCGGCAAAAGAACTAATACAAACAAGAAGTGCAATGGAAGAATTAGTAGCACGAGGTAATCTAGACGCAGAAGCAGAGAAAATTTTACAAGGACAACTTGATCAGGTAAATGATAAGATACGTGAAATAGGCGGTGGTGCTTCGATAAATGATACTGTTGATGCTATGCAAGACGAATTTGGTATTAAAGGCACAGATGTTGACTTAGAAAAAACTACATCAACATCAAGTACTGGTCAAGAAGAAGTAGTAGACACAGAAGTTGTTGCCAACCTTGATGCAGAACAACTTAATGACGCAGGAATAAATTCTGCAGACTTTCCAGACAATGCATGGATAACAAACAACACACAAAAATTATTAGATGCTGGCTTGTCAGAAGAAGACATTGAAGCACTACAAAATACACAAGGATTTAATAGAGCATTAGCTCAAAAAGAATTCTTAGGTACAAATATATCTGCTTCAGATAAAATTGTTGTTGGAGATAGTTTAAAAGTAGAAGGCGTACCAGATGAAGTTGAAGTTGGACAAACATTTAAGTCGACAGTTAGTAAAACATTACCAGACGGAACTGAATATACTGCTTTGACCGATACAATGATTCAAGGTGTTGATGCAGACGGAAATCCTGTTTATCAAATTAAAAGTGTGTTTGTACAACCTAATCCATTTACAGAAAATCTAGACAAGGCTTTAGAAAATTTACCAGAAGATCTTAGAGATGAATTGTATGATCAAATATTCAAAGGATCAGTTTCAGGATCAATGGAAACAGCAGTTGACGATGCGGCGCAAAATATTGCAAAAGCCGCGGCGGCAGTTGCACTAGGAGGTGCTCTAGCACAATCAGAAGTTAAGCCAGCAGAAGCAAAAGAGTCTATTAATTATGCAGAAGCATATGCATATTTGTATGAAGAATACGAACAACAACTAGACGAAATTAATATTGGAGATCTTGCTAAAAAAGGTGCTAAGAAACTTGGCGGTGCTATGGACAAAGCAGGTGACGCAGTCCAGGCAGGAATTGGAAAAGCAGTAAAAGGTGTCAAAAATGTTGGTAGACAAGTTGGTTTAAAAGTTACAAAAGAAAAACTAGCTAAAGCACACAAAGCGGCAGGCTCACCTACAGACACTGCAAGTATTGTAAACATATTAGCTGACAACGGTTTGAGTGATGAGCAAATCGGTGCAATCGGTGCAGAAAGCAAAATAGAATTGCCAGTACCAACAGCAAGTGCAGGTGCTAAAGATGATGCACAAGCACAAGCAGGTGGAGATACTCAAGCACAAGCAGGTGGAGATGATGCACCAGCACAAGGTGGCGCACAAGGTGGCGCACAACAACAAGCAGGCGGAACAGTTAAAAAAGGTGATGTAAGAAAAGCAAACGGTAGAGAATACAAATGGATGGGTGCATTGTGGGTAGACACAGGTACAAATAAACCAATTGGTATTGAAGCAAGTGTAAAAGCAGGTTTACCTAATCCAAACATTGATCCAATTATTGCCGCGGCTAAGAAAGATCCAGAAATGGCAAAAGCAATCAAAGCGGCATTGATAAGTGATCCTGCTAAAGCGGCAAAAACTACACCACAACAAAAAGCAACTGGAACAGATGGACAGGCGGCTACACCTCCAGCTCCAAAACCAGCGGCAACAAAACCACCAGCTACAAAACCAGCGGCACAAACACCACCACCTAAAGGTAATTTAAAATTTCCTACAGGTACTCCAGCCGCACCAGCGAAAGCGCCAGCAGTACAAACTTAAAAGTAAGGTAATCCGCTTTTCTTAGTTGTTTCTAGATTTTCTTTAACCATATCGGATATAAGTTTTCGATCGCCTGGCTCCATCATAAAGGCTTCTTCTAATGTTATGCCTCCACGCATGTGCCACATTAATCTCAAGATTTCAGACCTGAGCTGTTTGCTCTGCCCTTCAAGATTTTGTACTTCTTGTAGGATCTGTTCAACGGGCCACTGAACGATCCTTATGCGAAAAAAGTTGATTGGTCGAATGTAATAGGCACTGAAAACTTTTCAGGTGCACCAGCTTTTAATTGTTCTTCGTTTGCTTCTACATCCATTGGAGGAATACTAAATGCTTCCTTTTGTATCTCAACATGTTTTTGTAATGCAGAGAAAAATTTCTTATCACTGTTTTCTAAGAATTCTGAAATAAATTGTTTTTCAGTAACTTCTTCTGCTTGTTCACCATCTAGTATTGTAATTTTTACAACACTATTAACAACCATACCTAAAGTTATATCTCTTATTTTTCTAAAAGTTTTATCAAATAATTCTAACTTTTTAGTTTCTTCCATATCATCAGTGTTAACAATATGTAACAAACGTTGTTCTTCAAAAGTCTGCATACTTACTTTAGTAAACTCTTGATAGTTAAGAGGGCGTATTTCAACTTGTAAGTTTTCAAATGTAAACGTAGGATTAAATTGTGCGTTACCGTATCTTTCTAAAACCTGTCGGAGGTCAATCTGATAATCTGCAGATATTTCAGTTTTAGGTGCGGTGGCAGAAATGTCCATTTTTTCGCCATAGGTTGCAATTCTAATTGCAACAAGACATGCATCTAGATCTATAGCAGGCATTTTCCATGCATTTTTAATATTAGGAATACAACTTTGAACTAGGTCACATGTTGCTTGACCGTTTAAAAGTGCATCTGGTGTTTTTAAACTTAATTCATCTTTTGCTGTCATAGCAAAGACAGGTAGCTCTTTGTTGTCAGGCATATCTAATGATCCTTCTGGATAGTAGACGCCTTTACTTGGTAGAGCCATATATATTTTAGGTTGTCTAAAATATTTCTTAAGTGGGTTATGTCCACTTGGCTTTATTTCTGGCATATTTTCCTCCGCATAAATACTATTGTGTAATCGTATATATGACTTGTATTTATATACGCACTTTATAGGAATCTGTTGTTTATGACTGTAAAAGGTAGAATAGGCCAAGAAGAAGTTGAATTAGAAGACGCGGCCACGGAATCCACACTCCTTAAGATCCTAAGCGCCATGGAACGTGGTGGAGGAGCAGGAGGCGGTGGTGGTGGTAAAGACCAAAAAGAAGCCAAGAAAAACTTGGTGCAAATGGCACAGCAAACTAAGAAAACTACTAAAAGCCTAGACGAATTAGAAGAACAAGCTGAAGAAACTAGCAATGCTTTGATGAATGGATTTGGTCATCTCAAGCAAGGCTTTAGCAATATGGCTATGGAGTTTCTGTCTGGTTCAGACAGATTAAGTGAATTTTCATCACATGTAACAGGTGTTATATCTAACATTCCAATTATTGGTGGTGCATTGGGCGGAACAATGCAACTATTTGTTAGTGTAATTGATCAAAACATTGACGCATTTAGAGAGTTATCAGGTGTTGGTATTGACTTAGGTGATAGTCTATTAAGTGCTAGACAAGCATCAGCAAGAGCAGGTTTGAGTTTAGAAACATTCAACCAAGTAGTAACACAAAACTCTACAGGATTAGCTTTATTTGCAGGAAGTGCCAGTGAAGGGGCAAAACGTTTTTCACAGATAAGCGGAATAGTACAAAAGTCAATGGGACCAACTTTTAGTAAGTTAGGTATGACTATGGAAGAAACTGCTGAGTACACAGCAGAATACTTAGAATTACAAACTAGATTAGGTAGAGCTCAAACTATGAGCAACAAGGATCTAGCAACAGGTGTTAGCACAACTGTTATGGAAATAGACAAACTTGCAAGAGTTACAGGTAAACGTAGAGATCAATTATTAAAAGAGATGCAAGAGAATTTAACTGATAAACGTATTAGTTTGTTTATGAGTACATTAGATGAAGCGGCACAAGCAAATGTTAACGGAGTGCTACAAATGGTAGGTGAAAACTCTCCGATGATGAAAGATGCAATTACTGAAATGATTGCAACAGGTGGTGTACCGGTTGGAGACTTTGGAAAAAGTTTAGTACGTTTGAATCCTAATTTAGGAACAATGGCGGCAGGACTTGCTGACGGTTCAGTAACACAAGCTGAATATATGGCTGAAGTTAGAAAGACTGCTGAAAGTGTTGCTAACATGAGTGAAGAAGAAAAGAAACTAGCAGGTTTATTAGCGGCACAAGGTAACGAAACAATGGCCGCAACAATTGAAATGCAAAAAATGCGTAATGCAGGTGCTGGATTAACAGAAGTACAATTAGCACAAAAGCAAGCAGAGAAAACTAGAAATAAAGAACTAGCCGACTTTGAACGTCAAATACAACAAGTTAAAAACGCAATTATGGATGCACTTATTAAAACAGGAATCTTCGATGCGGTTGAAAAAGGATTAGCGGCATTAGTAGGAGCATTTGGTGGAGAGAAAGGTGTTGCAGGATTAGAGAAAGCACTTACACCATTTACAAATTGGATAGGAGCATTCATTAAAGAATTAGAAGGTGCTGAAAATCCTATGGATGTTATTAAAAAATATCTTAAAGACGGATTAAGCAAACTTGGCGGTATGATTAAACCTATGATTGCAAGTGCATTTAGCGGACTTGGTAGTATGATTATGGGTGCAATCTTTGGCGGAGGAGGAGATGATACAACTACCACTACTGAAGAAACTCCAGGAGAATCAGGTGGAGAATCAAAAGGTAAAGGTAGTGGAGGCATATTTGTTGGCTTAGACAGTGCATTAAGTAAACTTGCAGGTCTTGTTGTTGCAGGTGGTGTAGTGTATCTTGCTATAAAAGGATTTCAAAAATTACTTATGGGATTTGCTAATCCAACAGTGATAATAGGTGCAGGTGTACTAGCAGGATTATTAATTGGTACTGGTGCGGCAATTAGACTTGCAGGTGAAGGAATAAGTGCGGCAGGCGATGGCGTTAACAAAATGGCCGAAGGTGTTGAACGTATGTCGCAAGTTAAAGACACTGCGAATCTAAAAGATGTTGCAAGTGCATTGGGCGAGTTAGGTAGTGCTATGTTGTCTTTATCCGCTGGCGGTGTGATTGATAGCATTATGAGTTTCTTTGGTGCAAAATCACCATTTGATAAAATGGTTGAAGGAATCAATAAATTTAGTAATATTGATGCAAATTCGATTAGTAATTTAACAGGAGCAAGTAGCGGACTTGCTAATCTAAGAGCATTTACTGATGGATTAGAACCTGATAATGTTAAAAAGTATGCTAGTGCTATTGAAGACCTTGCAGATGCAATGAAAGAATTAAATGAAGCACTTGCTGATCAAAATAAAGGTAGAAAAGAGAGCGGATTTGCAGTTGCAGACATGCTCAAATCTGGATCGTTAGGCGGTGGCGGAGGGCTAAGTAGTAGTGATATGACACAATTAATTGACCTTATGCGAGAAAATAATCGCTTAACAGGGCGAATATTAGCTAATTCCGGACCGGATATATATTAAGGATTATAGATGAGTTGGAAAAAATATTTTACACCTGTCCCTACTGCAAATAACTTAGGCGGAAGTTATAGTCCTTTAGGTGGCGGAAGAGGAAATGGCAGTCAGCCAGGACCAGCACAAACAAATTATTCAAGTTATTTGCCTGACGTTTATGTGGGTAGTCCTAATCGTGTAGAGCGTTATGGACAATATAACACTATGGATTTAGATTCAGAAGTTAATGCGGCACTAGATATCCTTGCAGAATTTTGTTCACAAAAAAATTCACAAAATAAAACACCTTTTTTAATTGATTTCAAAAAGAAAGCAACTAACACAGAAACTACAGTAATACAACAATATTTACAGCAATGGAATAAACTTCAAAATTTTGAAACACGTATTTTTAAAATTATGCGTAATGCATTTAAGTACGGTGATCAATTTTTTATTAGGGATCCTGAAAGTAAAAAATTATTTCATATTGATCCTGCAAACGTTGTAAGAATAATTGTAAACGAATCAGAAGGTAAAAAACCTGAACAATATATTATAAAAGATTTTAATTTAAATTTTAGAGACATGGTGGCAACTACACCTTTTCAAACTAATGGAAATGTTACAGGTGGCGGTGATGGATATTTACAAGGTGGAGTTCGCGGTATGGTTGGACAAGCACCTAAACAAGCGGGTAGTAGATTCCAACAAGGCGAAGGTGAAATTGCTATTGATGCAAAGCATGTGCTACATTTAAGTTTAAGTGAAGGATTAGATAATAATTTTCCTTTTGGTAATTCATTACTTGAAACAATTTTTAAAGTTTATAAACAAAAAGAATTATTAGAAGATGCAATAATCATTTATAGGGTACAACGTGCGCCTGAACGCAGAGTATTCTACGTTGATGTGGGTAACATGCCATCACACCTTGCTATGCAATTTGTTGAGCGTGTTAAAACGGAAATACATCAAAGACGTATCCCATCGTCGACTGGAGGCGGTTCTAATGTCATAGACAGTTCTTATAATCCTCTGTCAATCAACGAAGATTACTTTTTCCCACAGACAGCAGAAGGAAGAGGTTCTAAAGTTGAAACATTACCAGGTGGTACTAACCTAGGAGAAATTGATGACCTCAGATATTTTACTAACAAACTGGTTCGCGGCTTGCGTATACCTAGTTCCTATTTGCCTACTGGCGCCGACGATTCAGCATCACAGTACAATGATGGACGAGTTGGCACAGCATATATTCAAGAATTAAGATTTAACACATATTGTGAAAGACTTCAAAATTTATTAGTAGAAGATTTAAATCAAGAATTTAAACGTTACCTTTTAGAAAAAGGTGTAAACATTGATACAGCAATGTTTGATATACGTTTTCAACCACCGCAAAACTTTGCGGCTTATAGACAAAGTGAAATTGATAATGCACGTATACCTACATTTACACAAATGAGTGCTATACCTTATATTTCAAATCGCTTTGCAATGAAAAGATTCTTAGGACTTAGCGAAGAAGAACTTGCTGAGAACGAAAGACTATGGCGTGAAGAAAATGATGAAAATCTAAAACCATTGCCAACTGATGCCGCAGGTGAAATGCGTGGAGCAGGTATTAGTTCAGCAGGTGTTGGAGCAGACCTAGCAGGTATGGATCCAGAAGCACCTGGAGGCGAAGCGCCTATTGATGGAGGTGCAACAGATGCTCCTGATACAGCTACTGGAGATGCCGGAGCTGGAGTTGAAGCAGGGAATACTGACGTAACGGTATAAATAACTATATGATATTACGCGAATTATTTTACTTTGACCGTGAAACAATTGAACCTATTGAGGACAAACAATATGATCCCCAATATGATCAGTCACCAGTAGACTTTAACGATACACGTAAGACAAGATTAACACTACGTCAGATTAATCGCGCCAGAATGTCTGCAGAAGTTCATTCAGAAGAACAAGAAAAAGAATTACACTTTGTAAGACAGATGTATGGATTGGCCGCGAATGCAGAGGCTGGCGGAGCGTGATAATTGACAATAGCATTTGTACTAGGTAACGGCACTTCTCGTATTGGTATACCTCTAGAACCTCTTCGTAAATTTGGAAAGATATATGCCTGCAATGCAGTATATAGAGAGTTTGACTCAGACTATCTTGTTGCAGTTGATACTAAAATGGTGAATGAAATTGTTCACAACGGCTATCAACATAAAGGTGAAGTTTGGACAAACTACAATAAAACGTATGAAAGATTCAAAGGATTACATTATTTTACACCTAGTAAAGGCTGGAGTAGTGGTCCTACAGCATTAGATCTGTGTAGCAGTCACGGACATGATAGCATTTACATACTAGGATTTGACTTTAAAGGTATAGGTCCTGAAGAAAAACGTGTCAATAACATATATTCTGGCACACAAAATTACAAAGGTAACCACGATACAGCTACCTATTTTGGCAACTGGTTACGTCAAACTACACAAATATTACAGAAAAATTCAGAAAAAAGATATATAAGAGTGTTATTAGATCGACAAGGATTTATACCAGAACCTTTAGATAAATTTGGAAATTTAACCCATATTACTAAGGAGGATTTTTGTAAATCCTTCAATATCCACCCGGTCTAGTCAAAAACTACCAGTTTTTGGCGTGTTTTCCAGTATAATATTACAATATTACTAAATAATATTGACAGCCTTACCATAGGTAAAATACATATCATATAGGAGATAAAAAATGGCAGATCTAAGTAAATTCGAGGAAATGCTCGAAAAATTAGTAAACGAAGATCGTAAGGGAGCCGAAGAGCTTTTCCACGATATCGTTGTAGAAAAATCAAGACAAATTTATGAAAACCTACTAGAAAATGATCTAGAGGAAGAAGACAAGGAAGTCGACGAAGCTTCTAAAGATGAAGAAGTAGATGAAGCATCTAAAGACGAAGAAGTTGACGAAGCAACTGATGAAGAAGTTGACGAAGCTTCAAAAGACGAAGAAGTAGACGAAGCATCAAAAGATGACGAAGAAGCTAAAGAAAACTTCGACCTTGAAATGAATACAGTAACACCAGAAGCTGATCCAATGGACATGGGTGACGACTTTGAAAAAGACGTTGAAATGGATATGGACGATGAAGAAGAAGGCGATGGAGACACTGAAGAAGAAATCGACGGTCTAAAAGATCAAATGGCTGATCTACAAAAAGAATTAGACGCGATTAAAGCTGAGTTTGAAGCAGACAAAGAAGGTGGAGACGACGACATGGATGACATGGGTGACGACGATGCCGGTGATATGGATGCAGATGACGAAGGCGATGATGCAGAAGAAGAAAGCATCAACACACTTGGCATGGAAGCAACTGATGAAGAAGTAGATGAAGCATCTAAAGACGAAGAAGTAGATGAATCACCTAAATCAGAAGCAGAAACAATGCGTGAATATGTTGAAAAAGTAACTGCAAAAATGGGTGACAACGGTGATAACACTAAGTCTCCAGTAGCGGGTAAAAACGACATGGGCGGCACAAGTGCTAATATAGCAAAAGGCGGAGACGCTGATACAAAAGGTACAACAGGTGGTCTAGAAGGTAATTCTGCAAAAGAAGAGAATATGGGCAACGTAAACGTACCTGGCGGTAAAGCATCTAAGTCAATGAAAAACATGCCAAAAGGCCACGGCGCTGAAAAGAAAAGTGCAGGCGAACAAGCTGACAATAAAAAGTCTACAATAGGCTCTTAATTGTTAGTAAATTAGGAAGTAAAGATGAACTTACTAAGCGAGAATTTGACATTTGACCAAGCGAAGATGGTCGTTGAGTCTACCGATAACACTAATGGTGGCAAAGATCTTTATATGAAAGGTATTTGTATCCAAGGCGGTGTACGCAACGCAAATGAGCGTGTCTACCCTGTCGAGGAAATAGGTAGGGCTGTCAAAACTCTAAATGATCAAATTGGCACTGGTTACTCAGTTCTTGGCGAAGTTGATCATCCTGAAGGCCTAAACATCAATTTGGATCGTGTATCACATATGATTACTGATATGTGGATGGAAGATGCAAATGGTTATGGAAAACTTAAAATTCTACCAACTCCTATGGGAAAACTAGTTGAAACAATGCTACAAAGCGGAGTGAAACTTGGTGTTTCCTCTAGGGGCTCTGGGGAAGTTACAGATTCCGGTAATGTATCGGGATTTGAAATTATTACGGTGGACGTAGTAGCACAACCAAGTGCGCCGGGTGCTTACCCGACAGCAATTTACGAACATCTAATGAATAGCCGCGGAGGCTACAAGGCATACGAACTTGCAAAGGCAACAAAACAAGACGATAAGGCACAAAAGTATCTAAAGGAATCATTGATTAATATAATCAATAAACTCCAATAGCTTAGGAGAAAAGTATGATAGATGCACTGAAAACACTCTTTGAAAACGATGTAGTTTCACAAGAAGTCAGAGCACAAATTGAGGAAGCGTGGGAAGCAAAAATTCGCGAGAACAAGCAAGCTGTTACAGCTGAGCTTCGTGAAGAATTCGCTAAAAAATACGAGCATGATAAATCAACTATGGTTGAAGCTATCGATAAAATGCTTGATGAAAAATTAGCTGAAGAAATCGCAGAATTTGCTGATGACCGTAAATCACTAGCAGAGGCCAAAGCAAAGTATGCCGTTAAAATGCGTGAAAACGCAGATCTAATGAAAGCATTTGTTTTTGACCAACTAGGGAAGGAAGTTTCCGAGCTACACGAAGACCAAAAGAAAATGGCAGTTAACTTTGCTAAACTTGAGGAATTTGTTGTAGAAGCTCTTTCAAAAGAAATTGCAGAGTTTTACGAAGATAAAAAAGACCTAGCTGAAACGAAGGTTAGATTAATTCGTGAAGCTAAAGAACACTTCAATAAAGTGAAAACCAGCTTTGTTGAAAAGGGCGCGAAGTTAGTATCTGAAACAGTTAGCAAAACTCTTAATAAAGAGATTTCTGCACTTAAAGAAGATATTGAAGTCGCAAGACAAAATGACTTCGGTCGTAAGCTGTTTGAAAGTTTTGCATCTGAGTATGCTAATAGCTACTTAAATGAAAAATCAGAAACAGCAAAACTTCTAAAAGTTGTGAATGTAAAAGATTTACAAGTAAAAGAAGCGAACGAAGCCGTAGAAAAAGCACAAGCTCTTGTAAAAGAGAAAGATGCTGAGATCAAAACGATCAACGAAGCGGCTGAGAGAAATAAAGTAATTAACGGATTGATTGAGCCATTAAGCAAAGATCAACGTGAAATTATGACAGACTTACTGGAAAGCGTACAAACTGAAAAGTTACAAAAGTCGTTTGACAAGTACTTACCGGCAGTTATTGACGGGAATACTCCAGCGAAGAAGAAGGCTATATTAGCAGAAGGCAAAGAAATCACAGGCAACAGAGAACAAACTAACGTTAGTAGTAAAGCAGACGATGAAAATGTAATTTCAATTAAGCGTCTAGCTGGATTAAATTAAGGAGATAATTATGTCAGAACTACTAGAAAGTCGCTGGCAGGAGACAAAAACAGCGTTGCTAGAAGGCCTAAACGGTAATAAAAAGACTGTTATGGGTGCTACTCTAGAAAATACACGTAAGTATTTGGCAGAGACTGCAACAGCTGGATCAACTTCAGCCGGTAATGTCGCAACTCTTAACAGAGTTATCTTACCAGTAATCAGACGTGTAATGCCAACAGTAATAGCAAACGAACTTGTTGGTGTTCAGCCGATGACTGGACCAGTGGGTCAAATCCACACATTGAGAGTACGCTACTCAGATACAGCAGGCACAGGCGCAAGCGGTGCTGTAGCTGGTGAAGAAGCACTTTCACCATTCAAGATCGCTGAAGCATATTCAGGTGATACTTCAACGGGTAAAGCCAACGCAACTGCCGCTTTAGAAGGTAGTGCAGGTAACCGTTTAAGCATCCAGATCTTGAAACAAACAGTCGAAGCAAAAACCAGAAAGCTATCAGCTCGCTGGACTTTTGAAGCGGCTCAGGATGCACAGGCACAGCACGGCATCGATGTTGAAGCTGAAATTATGGCGGCTTTAGCACAAGAAATTACAGCTGAAATCGACCAAGAGGTTTTAGGTTCCCTACGTACACTAAGTGGTACAGCAGTTGAAACTTACGACCAAGCAGGCGTATCAGGTACAGCAACATTTGTTGGTGACGAACATGCGGCATTAGCAGTTCAAATCAACAGAGCGGCAAACTTGATTGCTCAGCGTACAAGACGTGGTGCAGGTAACTATGCAGTGGTTAGCCCATTTGCATTAACAATCCTACAATCTGCGACAACTTCTGCGTTCGCAAGAACAACAGAAGGTACATTTGAAGCACCAACAAATACTAAATTCGTTGGAACTTTAAATAACGCAATGCGTGTGTATGTTGACACATATGCAGGTGACGGTACAGCAGTACTAGTTGGTTACAAAGGTTCAAGTGAATCAGATGCACCAGCATTCTACTGCCCATACATTCCATTAATGTCAAGTGGTGTTGTAATGGACCCAGCAACATTCGAACCAGTTGTGAGTTTCATGACTAGATACGGATATGTTGAGTTATCAAACACAGCTTCGTCATTAGGTAATGCGGCTGATTACCTAGCTAACGTTGCAATCACAAACGGTAACGTAAGCTTCAGCTAATATTTTTTAGCAGAATTTAAAATAGGGCCTTTCGAGGCCCTATTTTTTTGGTTGACAAACCATCCAAAATAAAGTATAAACAACTAAATAAATCCAATTATGAAACATAAACATTTAGTTGTACGTGCAGAAGTTAGCAAACCAATAGTTAATAAATCCAAAGCTCGTAAATTCTTACGTAGTTTAATAAAGAAAATATCAATGAAAGAGTTATACGGTCCAGTTGCAAGTTATTGTAAAATGGAAGGCAATAGAGGTATTACTGCGTTTGCAATAATAGAAACAAGTCATGTTGCTATGCACATTTGGGATGAACAAAACCCTGCACTTGTACAATTTGATGTATATAGTTGCAGTGACTTTGAGCCAAATACAATAGTTGATCATTTACAAGTAATGGAACCTGTAAAGATTGATTATAAGTTTTTAGACAGAGAAAATGAATTTATTGAAGTATTAGATACTAAATAATATACGTTCAGCCTAAAGGCCGGAAGTAGCATAATGCGAAGGAACGCACTCAACTGTAAAAAGGAGAGTGATATGAACTACAGAGACTTTGAATTAGCTCGTAAAAAACGCAAGACTGAAGAAGCACATAAAGCTATCAAGCGTAAACAAATGGTAAGACCATTATCTAGACCTAGAGCTAAAATAAATTACTTTGCAAAAGATAATCCACAATTACAAGGAATATAACACTTTTTGGTAAAAAAGTGGTTGACTTCTTATGGATTGTCTGCTATAGTGTAAACATAAGCTAAAAACTTGTAGCTAGAGTTTTTATATAGTGCAAGGAAGAGGCTCTTACCAGAGGGTCGAACTTGACTAGTTAGGGGTGGTACCCAGGCTTGGTAGTAGAAATACGCTGAGTCACATCGCTCTACCGAGCGGAACTAGGTTCCTGGGATTCAGACAGGTATCTGCGTCGAAGGGTTGTAGGTGTAACCAAATCCTACCTATTTTGCTTATTTTTTAAAAGGTGTACAGGGAGACTTGTACGCCTTTTTTCATTTGTGATAAATACTTGTGTCAGATAGCGAGCCGCAAGGCGGACTTATGCTGTACCCACAGCGTAGCTCATAGAACGGGCATTGGACTACTAACAAGGAGAAAACAAATGGGAAGACCACTAAACAAAAAATATTTCGGAACACCTACAGCAGGTGGTCAAGAAATTAAAGTCAACTTTCACAATGGAACAGCAGTAAAAGAAGGTTACATTGTAAAGCAAAAAGGCTCAAAAAAATTCGTATGTGAAGAAATCGGAACAGCAGGTGAATTTACTTGTACACTAAAGACTGGTATTTTACCAGCGGCTTTAAGTGCAGGTGAAATGACAATTTCTGTAAAAGGCGATGATTCAGAAACTTACGGTGTTAGCAAAATTACAGGACGTAAAGCAACTGTAGTAGCACCAAGTGCAACTGGTTCAAACGCTTTAGACGGAACATCAATTGCTTGGAACTATTCAACTGCGACTAACGACAGTGCAGTACAAATAGAAGAAGCTGGTGATGATAATACATTAGCAGGTACTGATGACGACGACTTTACAGATGACGCATAAGGCATTTTTAGGGAGAGTTAACGCTCTCCCTATAATATAGGAATTATAAATGACAAGTGTAGTACAAGTACCAAACGATAATTATTTAATTAAAGTTCAAGATGGCGGAACAATCACTCTTGATACAGGTCCTGTACAAGGTGATGTAATTGTTACAGGAAATATTACAATTAATGGTACACAAACAGTAGTCAATTCAAACGAACTAGATATTGAAGATAATATTATTACAGTCAACCACGGTGAATCTGGAGTTGGTGTAACATTAGGCACAGCTGGAATACAAGTTGATAGAGGTGCCGCGGCAGATGCTAGATGGGTTTATGACGAAAGTGTTACATGGACAGATCCTGTTACAGAAACAGGACAAACTGGCGGATGGTCTGCTAAAAGTTTAAGCGGTGCTTTAATTGCAATTCAAACTGTTGCTATTGATACAGTTGGTGGCGATTTATATTTAATTAATGAAGGTACAGGTGTTATTAGCGTAACTGGTACAAACGATTATGAGAATCAAGTAACTGATGATGACGATATTCCAAACAAAAAATATGTTGATGATGAAATTGTAAATTCATTAACTAGTACATTCCAAAGACGTATTGAAGAAGGAAGTACATCAAAATCTTTTGTTGAAGTAAGAGACAGAGAAATTAGCGGATTACAAAGTGTAGTAAATTTTGATTTAGATGGTTTAAATTCAGGAAAAATATTTGCAGATAGATTTGAAATACAGGATATAAGAATACAAGACGGAATGATAGAAACACTTAATAGTGATTCAGATCTAAAACTTTCAGCACCAGGTACAGGTGGAATACGTATCATGGATAACATGACAATTACAAGTACACCTGCTATTGATGATGCGTTAACAGATCCAGCATCTCCGTCCGATGGACTCAAATTATATGTAAAAACTCCGGAAACAGGTGGTACTGGTTTGTTCTTCAAACATGCTAACAGCACCAACGGAGAAATAATAAGTAGAAAGAATGCTCTTTTATTGAGCATGTTATTTTAAAGAGGAAAAAATATGGCCATAGCATCCACAGCAATAGCAAGTACAGATACAGACTTACTAGTTGTCCCTGGCGGCAAATCCTATGCTGTTTTGACAATTATGGTTTGTAACACTGAAACACCTAATCCGGTACACCAAGAACATGGATTAACTAACTTTGACCTACACTTTGTAAAAAGTGGCGCGGCAAAGAGTAATACTAATATGGTAATTAGATCGTTACAATTACCTGCAGGAGAAACATTTACATTTGATAGTGAAAAAATTGTTTTAGAAGCAGGAGATAAAATTGTAGCATTAGGTGAATCACCTACAAACCTAGTTGCAACAGTTAGTTTCTTAGAGGTATAATATGAAATTAATAAAAGCACAAAGTACCAATTTAAGAAGTATCGAAGGAAAAGGTATGAAGTATGATATTAATAATATTATACGTATGGGTTCAGAAGTTGCTATGGTAGTGCCGGTTGGAGATCAAGCATCAAGACCAGTATTTTCAGAAGAAGGTATGTTAAGGTACAATACTACAGTTGAAGCTTTTGAAATGTATTCATCAGGTGCTTGGGGAGAAGTTAGAAAAAAAGAACCAACTGAAATAGTTCAACAAAATTTAGGAAATGGTGATGCAAGTGAAACAGTATTTGGTCCATTAGTAAATGGCGATGCTAACTTTCCAGCACCTAAAACAGCAAAAAATATACTTGTATTTGTAGAAAACGTTTTTCAAATAGCAGGTACAAACTACACATTGGTGCAAAATCCAGCAGGTAAAGCACCAGGATTTTATCTATCATTTAGTTCTGCTCCTGATTTAGGTAAGCCAGTTACAGTATTGCACAACTTTGATAAATAATAATGATTAGGAGTAATAAATGGCGTCATTAAAATCACTGTTAGGATCAAAAAACTTTACACAAGAAGAAACAAATCTTGAACAAGGTCGTATTTACGCATATAATAACGGAGTAATGTATTCGTTTTTATGTAACGGATTCTGTTGGCAATCACCAGGATCAGGAACAATAACAATTGATGCATGGGGCGCAGGTGGATCAGGCGCAAGAATGTGTTGTTGTGGTGCAGGTATACCTGGAAACGCGGCGGCATTTGGTAGAAAGAAAACTTCAGTAGTATCTGGAAACAGAGTTTGTGGATCAGTTGGTAAGTCTTGCGGTAACGCAAGTGCAATTTGTTTCAGAGGTTGTTCAGAAGCTACATGTTTTTGTATTAACACTAACGGACACGTAGGTTGTATGTGTGTGCAAGGTGGTAAAGGCGGCGTAAGTTTTTGTTCAACAACTCCTAGTATGTATTGTTGCTTTAGAGCAAACGGTTATTGTGCAACTAATAGAGGACCAAACTGTGGTATAGTATGTAATACTTGTAGCGGTGCATTTATGGCATGTAGTTACGGTGGAGATGTTAACTGTTGTGGTTGTATTAGTTGTTCTAGTTTCTTAGGATGCTATCCAGCATGTACATGTATGAGATATCATCACGTTGCACTTCCAGCTTTTGTAATGGCTAAATGCGGCATTATGGTAACATACGCAACTGAATCAGACAATCCATACTCACGTTGGTCAGGTATGGGACAACACCAATATATTAATGCACTTAACGCGGCAAGTAGAATGCCAAGTATGGGTGTGTATCATGGATCATGTTGGATGGGTAACAGAGCATGTCAGTGTTACGATATGTTAGGTTGTCAACACCAAGTACCATACGGATCAGGCGGTCCAGCGGCAAACCCATGTCCAGGAGTTAGAGACCACGGATGGCGCGGTGGAATGGGTGCAATTCGTATTAGATACGTCGAAAACTAATAATCTATTACCGATAAATACTGTGTCTAAAGAGGAATTCACATGGCACAAGTAGGTCGTATATCCGGACCATTATTATTTGCAAATCTAGAACGTCAAGGTAAAAATCTTGATTTTAGAAATGCAACCAATAGCACACCAACATTAAAACTTGATGTTACTAATAACAATATTGGTGTAAATGTTCTTGCACCTGCTTTTGACTTAGATGTTAATAATACTGTAAAAGCAACATCTTCTGAAATAGCATCTGCCAGCCCTGGTAATTTTGTTATCAGTAATGATGACATAACAGCTACAACAGGTCCTATTAATTTTTTAGGTAATGTTAATTTATCTAGAATACGAACTCAACAAATAGATGTTAACGATAATAGATTAAGCACTTATGCTACTAACGCAAATTTAAATTTAATTAGTAACGGTACAGGTACAATTGAATTACAAGCTAATACTAATGTAATGGGTAATGTACATGCTACTGGTGATATTACTATCGGTGGTAATTTAACAATAGGTAACGATGCACAAGACACAATTACACTTAATAGTGATGTTGACAGTAACATTATTCCTGATGTAGATAATACATTTGATTTAGGTACATCATATGACGATAGTGCAGAAAGCAAAACATGGCGTAATACTAATATAGCAAATGTTACTGGTAATATTTCAACAAGTACAACTGCTACTATTGATAACATAGATTTTACTTTACGTGCTGGAAATATTTTCTATGTAAGTCCTTTAGGACAAGATACTAACAAAGGTGATCATCCTCAATCTCAATTTAAGACAATACGTAGAGCATTAGATGCGGCAGACAGTAGTTCAGCCGGTCCATCGATAATACATATTGCTCCTGGCGAATATGACGAACAATTACCTTTGACTGTGCCAGCAAACACATCTATTAAAGGCAGTGAATTAAGAAACGTAATCATTTTTCCTGATACAAGTAGTCAAAGCGAAGATGTATTTTTAGTTGACGGTGATACAACAATAGAAGATGTTACTATAAAAGATTTTTACTACGATTCTGTTAATGATAAAGGTTATGCTATTAGATACAAACCTAATGCAACAGTTACAGCTAGAAGTCCATATATTCGAAACGTAACAGTTTTAACAAAAGGTAGTGTAACAAGTGCAAGCGATCCAAGAGGATACAATGAAGGTGATGCAGGTCGTGCAGTTTTAGTTGATGGTGCAGACGTTACTGCAAGTAGTCAAGAAGCTAGTATGTTATTCCATGCTTTTACAGCTATTACACCAGGAGCCCAAGCAATTACGCTTACAAACGGTGTTAGAGTTGAATGGTTAAATTCTTTTACATATTTTGCAGAGACTGGCATTAAACTTGTAAATGGTTCTACAGGACATCAAAGCAGTGACGGTAGCACTATAAAGTATGGTGCAGAACTTAGATGTATTGGTAGTGCAACAATTTATGGTAACAAAGGTATTGTAGCAGATGGTAATGATTGTATTGCATATTTAATAGATCAAAATTTTGCGTACATTGGCGTAAACGAAAGATCGGATAATGATCCTACAACAGTTGTCCAATCAAACGAAGTAACTGAACTTAACAACGGAAAAGTATTATTTTCTAGTGTGGACCATAACGGTGATTTTAGAGTTGGAGGTGCTTTGTTTGTAGACGCAACTACAGGTGAAGTTGATATTGAAAGTGCGGCTTTTGATTTTAGCGGTACAGATAGACTTACAATTAGAACACAAGGTAATAGTGTTGTATTAGATAGTACACAAGTAAAAACAGATTTAATAAGATTTAGTGGAAACACAGTTGAAACAATATCAGATACATTACATCTTAATAGTGCAGGCGTAATTAATATTTTAGATAATACAAATATTACGGGACATTTAGATATAAGTGGTAATGTAACTATAGGCGGAGCGTTAGTAAGATTAGGTGATGCAGATACAGATAATATTAATTTAAGTGCAGATGTAATTAGTGACCTTACACCTAATTTTAATAACACATACAATTTAGGTAGTTCTACAAAATATTGGGGTAGACTATTTTCAGATCAATTAGATTTAGATGAAATATCAATTAGCGGAAATAGTATTATTACACATGATACAAATAGCGATTTATTAATTAATCCGGCAGGCACAGGTAAAACAAGAATTAGTAGTTTAGAAGTTGGTACAGACAGTACCGCAGGTACAACAACATTAGATGAGGAACAAATTTACAATGGCAATTTATTTGTAAATTCATCAACTACATTCAATGGTAATATAGTTGCAAATAAAAATATTACACTGCATACTGTAACTACAAACAGTGTAAATGCACAAGGAATGGCTAATTTTGAAAATGTTGCTTTTCTTGGAAATGTAATAACATCTACTGAAAGTAATAGTGATTTAGAAATGCGTCCTAATGGCACAGGAAAAATTACTATCAATAGTAGTGTTGAAGCTGATAACATTACAACACAAGCAAATTATAGTTTTGGAAGTGCTACAATGTCTAGCAGTCAAGGCGAAAAGTTAGTAACAAACAATTATGATGTTGAAAATCAAATAATAGGTGATATTAGAATTGAAGGTAATGTAATTGAAACATTAAGTTCGAATGCAGATTTAGAATTACGTGCAAACAAAGAACCAGTTACAGTTACAGTAGGACCACAATTTAGTGTTAACGCAGAAGAAAATGCTCCTAGAGCAGTAACATTTAATAACGATGGTACAAAAATGTTTATTGCCGGAACACAAGGTGACGATGTTAGTGAATACACACTTTCGACAGCATTTGATCTTTCTTCAACAGTAACTTATGTAGATAGTCTTTCTGTAATTAACAATCCAACAGCAGTTAAATTTAACTTAGATGGTACAAAAATGTATGTTACTGGTCCAGGCACTAACTGCTTGACAGAATACAATCTCTCAACTGCATTTGATGTTTCCACAGGAGTGTTTAGTCAAAACTCACCAGTGTGGACTAACCTTGTTACACCTAGTGAAGATGATACTTTTGGCTTTGACTTTAACAATGACGGAACAAAACTTTATGTAACAGGAAATCAAAGAGATAAGATTTACGAATTTGATTTACCTTCAGCATTTGATATATCATCAATAACATTTGTGCAAGATTTGTATGTAGGTCTCATAGACATTGAACCATTTGGTATAGAGTGGAGCCCTAACGGTAGAAGATTGCTTATTGTAGGTACAAGGGGCAACGGTGTTGATCAATTTAATGTTGCTACACCATTTGATATTTCAACTGCTGAACATTTAGGTTTTTATTTTATAGGAGGAAATCCTAGCGGTATACATATTTCACCTGATGGTACAAAGATGTTCATTGTAGGTAACAATCATGACAAAGTTAAAGAATATACACTTTCCGCTCCTTATCAAATAGCAGAAAAAACTGGAGGAAGCACTATTGAATTACGAGAAGATGTTTTAATAAGTAAAAATCTTTCTGTAAATACTATAGGTGGTGTAGCACCTAATATATCAGCTAACGACTTATCAATTAATCATGCAACTATCAACACAACTTTAATTGCACCAGGAACAACTTTTGGCAGTATAAAACTGCATGGCAACAAAATAGAAACAACAGATAGTAATGCTGATTTACAATTAAGAGCAAACGGCACAGGAACTGTACAGTTAGAAGAAAACGTAACTGTTGCAGACAATGTAAATGCAGTTGATGTTGATACACAGATATCAAATATAAACATAGCAAACTTTAACAATGTTACAATTACAAATAATGTAACTGCACCAACTAGTATTTCAATGGAAGGTATACACTTTTTAGGAAACACTATAAGAACAGTAGATTCAAATGCTGATTTAGAACTACGTGCAAGTGGCACAGGTAAAGTAAGCCTGCAAGAAAATGTACAATTAGATAAAGACTTGACTGTAGTAGGCAATACAACTTCTACAGGAGGTAACATACAACAAGCCAATACAAACACAGCAACTACTAATAGAATTACTTCTGCTACAACAATGTTACCAGGAATAGCAATTTATGGAAACAGCATACAAACTTACAACAGTAACAGTGATATAGAATTAGTGGCAAGCGGGAGTGGTAATGTTGTAATGAATGATAGTGCAGGTTTTGGTAAAAATTTAGATGTTAATGGAACATTAACAGTAGACGGTATAGTAATTAATGCTCAACTTTCAACACCAGAATTACAAATGAGTGGAAACATTACATTTGATGATAATTTTATAACAACTACTGATACAAACAGTAACTTAGAATTAAAAGCAAATGGAAGTGCTTTAGTTGAACTAGACCAACTTAGAATTAGAGATAATGTTATGGATACAAAAACTGCTGACAGTACAGCGGCTGACATTGTATTCAAACCTGATACATATTTACAAGTGGATACTACAGGAGATGTAGTTATACCAAAAGGTGATCTACCATTATACGCTCAAGGACAATTACATTACGATACAAGTAAAAATCACTTTGTAGGATATAACGGAACTGTACAACGTAGGCTTGGTGGATTAGCAAGTGATGATTTAGAAACAAGAATTGAAGCAGTTTCTGACAGTAATAAATTAGATTTCTATACAAATAATACAAAGGTTATGAGTATGGGATATCCTAATGCAACATCAATGGATAGATTAGAACTTACTGGATTAGATATTGATGCAAACACTATATCAGTTAATAATACAAATGCTAATTTACTGCTACTGCCTGAACAAGGAGACGGTAGAGTAGTAATAGATAATTTAGAATTTCACGATAGTAAAATAGTAGTAACAGGACCTAATACTGCAACATTATCGGGTACTGATGACGGCTATGTTAAATTTAGCGGTACAGGTGGAGTACGTATACCTATTGGAGGTAGCGCCGGACGTGAGCCAACACCTGAATTAGGACATGCACGTTTTAACACAAATCTAGCATATTTAGAAGTATTTGATGGTGCAGATTGGGTAACAGCGGCTGGTACAGGTGCTGGTGTTAGCGATGCTACTATGCAAGAAATTATGAATGAATACATTCTAATCTTTGGCTAACACATACATTATTACATAATCACATAAATACATTATATAACAATAATTCAGACCTAAAAATTGTTGTTATCACACTGTGGTCAACCCGCAAAGCAAGGTGGTTGGTGGCACAAGATGCCCGTGTTGAGGAGAAGAGATGGCTGTAGGTCGCATATCCGGTCCGCTCTTAAAGTCAAATCTCGTTAGAAACGGGATAGACCTGGCTTTTGAGACGGATCTTCTATATTTGGATGTTAACAACTCTCGAGTTGGAATTAACAATGATAATCCTCAATACGATTTAGATATTAACGGATCATTAAGAACAACAAACTTACTACTTGATACTTTAAAAGTAGGAGACTTAACTTTTAGTGGTAATGAAATATCAAGTGCTACAGGACAAATTGATCTAGGCACTGCTGATAATATTGTATACCAAAATAAATTAGTTGTCAACGATATAGAAATTAATGATAACACAATTAGAACATTAAGCAGTAACGCTAATTTAGAACTATCTCCTAGCGGAACTGGAACAATAGAGTTACTTTCAGATACAAATGTAAGCGGTAACCTAGTAGTAAGTGGTGACGTTACTACAGACGGAAATATTACTTTAGGTGATCAAGACACAGACAGCATTGACTTTAATGCTGAACTTGCAAGTAGTATTATTCCTAATATAGATAATACTTACGACTTAGGTACAACAACTAAACGTTGGAGAGCAGGTTATTTTCAAAATGTTAATGCAACTAATATTACAGCAGATAGTCTTACTGTAGATGGTGTTGCATTAGAAACTAGATATGGCAACACAATTTATGTTGCTGAAAACGGAAATAATGCTAAGTCAGGAACGCATCCACAAGACCCAGTAGCAACTATTGAGAAAGCATTACAAATTGCAACAGCAGGCGATACTATTCATATTATGCCTGGAATATACAGCGAAAACTTTCCATTAGTTATACCAGCAGGAGTAACAGTAAAAGGACATAGTTTACGAAGTGTAACAGTGCAACCAGATAGTGATAACTCTAGAGATGCATTTCATCTAAACGGTGAAACCACTGTTGAAGATTTAACAATTAGAGATTTTTACTACAACAGCGGCACAGATGAAGGATATGCATTCCGTTTTGCACCAAACTTTGAAGTTACATCACGTAGTCCATATATTAGGAACGTTACAGTTATTACTAAAGGTAGTGTAACAAATTCTAGTGACCCTAGAGGATTTAATCAAGGTGATGCTGGTAAAGGTGCGATATTAGATGGTAGTGTTGCTACAGCTAATTCTAAAGAAGCAAGTTGTCTATTTCATGCAGTGACTTTTATTACTCCTGGAGTAGATGCACTTACACTAACTAATGGTGTTAGAGTAGAGTGGTTAAACTCATTTACATATTTTGCAAATATTGGTTTGAAAGCCTTAAATGGTTCAGCAGGTTTAAAAGGTGCAGGTAAAACAGGAATACGTGTAAGTGATTTAGACGGATCATTTAATTCAGGAGAAACATTTACATTAAACAGCATTGACGGTAGTAGTGTATTAGCGACAGGAACCATATCTGCAAAAGATACAGATGGAAAATTTTTCATAGATGGAAATGTAAGTGGACTTGCTGAAAGAACATTACGTACTAAAAAGATTATTGGATTTAATGGTGATGCAAAATTAGACACAGGTAATAAAAAGTTTGGATCTAGTTCTCTTGTTTTAGACGGAACCGGAGATTACATTGCAATTACAACTAATGACGATTTTGGTTTTGGACAAAATGATTTTAGTTTAGAAATGTGGATTGATCCTAACAGCGTAACAGGAATACAAACACTATTTGATCTTAGAGCAGGAATAGCTACAGATATAACTCCGCATGTTTTTATAGACGGAACAACTTTAAAATATGCAACACAAGGAACTACAAGAATTCAAGGTGGAACTGTTGCTACAGGTAGTTGGCAACACATTGCAGTTACAAGATTTAATGGCTGGACTAGACTTTATCTTAATGGCACACAGGTTGGTATTACATATAGAGATTTATCTGATTACGGGGACATTAAACCAGTTAAAATTGGAGCAGACTTTTTAGGACAAAATGCATTTAACGGACATATTGATGATATAAGAATAAGCGATAGTGCTAGATACGCAACTGGAACTTATAGTGTACCAACTGCACAGCAAGTTGGCGATGCAAACACAAAGTTTATGACTCATTTTGATGGTCCTGCAAATGCAACTGAATTAGAAGAAGATGTTAAAGAAAAACAAAATATAACATTTAGCGGTGGCGCAACTGCAAACTATGTTGAACTTGCAGACTTTAGTGATTTCGGCGGCGAACTAAGAAGTATAAGCAGTGCTAACGTATATGGTAACTTTGGAGCTCATGGCGACGGAAACGGCGTAATTATGTATCTAATAGGCCATAATTTTGCATACATTGGCAACGGAAAAGAAGTTACTAATGATGAAACAACAGTAGTGCAGACAAATGAAGTTATAGAATTAAACAATGCTAGTGTAAGATTTACAAGTGTTGATCACAGGGGTGATTTTAGAGTTGGCGATAATTTTTACGTAGATCAAGAAACAGGACAAGTTGTATTTAATGCGGCAAGTTTAGATGTTGTTACACCAAATGGACTTACATTCCAAACAGGTGGAGATACAACTTTTATTGACGGAACAAAAATTGAAACTGGTAATTTTAGAATTAGCGGAAATACAATTGAAACTACTACAGGTGATTTTAACATTGATAGTATTTCCGGACAAGTTAACATTCAAAAAAATACAAACATTACAGGTGACTTAGATGTTACAGGAAATGTTACAGTAGGTGGAAATGTAACTATTGGTGATGCTGATACTGATAGTATAGAATTTGCAAGTGAAATTGACAGTAATATTGTTCCTAATGTAGATGCAATTTTTAATTTAGGTGCTACTAATAAACGTTGGAAAAATGTTTATACAAATAATTTTGATAATGGCAATATTAAAATTGAAGGTAATCAAATTATTTCTACAGATAGTAACAGTGACATTGAAATAAATGCCGCTGGCACAGGTAAAGTTGTTATTGATAGTGAACTACAAGTTACAGGCGATACAGTATATGACGGAGATGTTACAATTAATAGTCCGTTAACAGTAAATGGACAATCAACATTTGACGGAGATATTTCACAAACATCTGGATCAATTACAATAAATCAAGATTTAACTGTGTCAGATACTTTAACTGTTACAGGACAAGCAAATTTTGAAAACATACAAATTGACGGTAATGTTATTAGAACAACACAAAGTAACAGTGATTTAGAATTACAATCTAACGGAACAGGTAAAGTTGTATTTACAGACAGCGATTTAGAAATTGGCGGTGACCTTAATGTTACTGGTACTACTACATTTAATAATTTAGCGGCAACCGGCACAATTACTACCGACAGTTTAGTTTCTAACACAGCAATAATTAATGGCAATGCTCAGTTTGAAGAAATACTAATTGATGATAACTTTATTACAACTACAACATCAAATGCAGATTTAGAGTTACGTGCAAGTGGTACAGGTAATATTTTAATACCTAACAACAACGTAAATATCACAGGAGATTTAGATGTTTCAGGAACAGTTACATTTAACAGTTTATCTGGTGACATATACACAGTCAACACTTTGACAGTAAACGATGCTGTAACAATAAACGGCCAAGCACAATTTGAAGATATTGAAATAAACGACAATTACATTACAACTACTCAATCTAATAGTGATTTACAATTACGTGCAAGTGGCACTGGACAAGTAAGAATTGAAGATGATGCAACTGTAACTGGAAATTTAACAGTAGACGGCACAACAACTTTGACAGGTGCTTTGACAGGTACAACAGCAACTATAGAAGATCTTACTGTCACAAACAATATGACTATACAAGGTCAAATAAATTTTGATAATATAGAAATTAACGATAATATTATTACAACAACAGAAAGTAATAGTGATTTAGAATTACGTGCAAATGGAACAGGAAAAGTTATTATTCCAAATAATAATTTAGAAATTTCAAATGATTTTAATGTTGACGGAACAACAAGTTTACAAACTGCTACAATTACAGATTTAACTTCTACAAATCTTACAGTAAATGATAGATTAGATGTTACTGGTCCTGCACAATTTGAAAATGTTAGTATTATTGGAAATGTAATCAAAACTACTGACAGTAATAGTGATTTAGAATTAAGTGCAAGTGGAACAGGAATTGTAAACTTCCCTCATAATGACGTTGTGGTTACTAAAAACTTAACTGTGCTTGGTGATATTACAGCGGCATCATTATTATCGCAAGGAAGAATTACTGGTAACAGTTTCTTTACAGGTGATTTGCTAATAGATGATAACTTTATTACTACAACATTAAGTAATAGTGATTTAGAACTTAGGGCAAACGGAACTGGTTCTATTGTAGTAGATGATTTTAGTTTTGATGCAAATGTAATGAGTACAGCAGGTGAAATGATTTTATCACCTGCAAGCGGCACACTTACAATTGATAGTACAGATAGTATGATATTACCAAAAGGTACTACTTTAGAACGTAACGGTACACCTGTTACTGGTATGATTAGATTCAATACATCAACAAACAGTTTTGAAGGATATAACGGAGCATGGACTAAATTAGATGCTGGTGTTACTGATAATGATGGCGACACATATATTACAGCTGAATTAACACCAGGAGCAAATGACGATATTATTAGATTCTACAACGGTGGGCAACTAACTGCTGATCTTACACCTAGCAGATTTAGCACCCAAAAACTTATTGTAGATGATCTGGAATTTGATGATAACTCAATAAAAACAATAAGTACTAATACAGATTTAGTATTATCTGCCAACGGAACTGGCGGAGTTGTCATTGATAATTTTAAAATTAATGGCTCAGATATATTAAATACAGTATCGGATAGCGTTACTACATTTGAAGCAACTGCAACAGGTTATTTTAAATTTGCAGGAAGTAAAGGTGTTGTTATTCCGGTTGGTACTATTGCAGAGAGACCAGCATTTGTTAATTCAGAAGCAGGTATGCTTAGATACAACACAGAAGATGAACGTGTTGAAATATTTAATGGTACTAACTGGGAAAGTGTAGCAGGTAGTGCTAGTGGTATTAGTAGAAACGATGCTGAAGCGATTGCTTTGGAATATGTATTAGTGTTAGGATAACAATATGGCAACATTTTTTAGACAAAAGATTGTAAGTGCAGTAGGTACACAAAAGATTGAAGTGTTTGAAGCTTCAGCAGGTACTAATTCAACTATAATTGGTTTGAATCTGGCAAATGTTACAGATTTTACAGTACAAGCAAGTATTTTAATTAGAGATGACAGTAGTGTAGAAGCACATTACGTAAAGAATGTTATGATAGCGCCTCAAACAGCGTTTAAGGCAATGATAGGTGGAGAAAAAATTATTATTCCGTCTGGTTTTAGTATTCTAGTGCAAGCAGATATTGACGATGCATTAGATGCAATAATTAGTTATGTGGATATTACTTAAGGAGTAGATTATGTCACAGTATGCAGGTAGTGAAGCAAGTTTTGTTACAGATAATATAGATGGTAGGTACTTCTACGGACTTAGAAGAACTGAACAAGGTGAATTGTTTTTAACAAAAATTGATCAAATGTCTACTGATGAAGGAATTCAAGTTAACAAACCAGGAGATCCGGAAAAAAACTTTAACGAATTTGAACAAGGCATTGATTTCTTTGAAGGCAGAGATCAAAATCATGAAATAGTGTATGAAAATTTAAACTTTGAACAACTACGCTGGGATAATAGACATGTAAATTATTACATAAATGCAGAAGGAGAGTTTGTTTTAAGAGTTAACAAACCATACACATATGAAACAGATATTAGTTCAGACGGATTAACTGACTACAACAAAAACTTTTATAAAATTACAGCAGGTGGAGGTAAGTTTTACATTAACGGTATTGAAAAACCAACACTAAACTTGTATGAAGGTCAAGTGTATACATTTGGACAATCAGATTCAAGTAATGCTACACACCCTTGGAGATTAAGTACAACCCCAAATGGTACACATAATGGAGGAGTACAATATACAACAGGGGTACAAGTATTAGGAACACCAGGAGTAGAAGGAAGTTACATTAAGTTTACTGTACCTGTAAATGCTCCTACATTATATTATTATTGTACAAATCACTCGGGTATGGGTGGACAAATAAATACACTAACATAACGATTAGGAAAGTAAAATGGCTGAGTTTAGAATTGATAGATTACGTTTTAACTGGAAAGGACCTTGGGTCACAAATACTGCATATAGAAAAGATGATGTAGTACAATATGGTGGTAAGGTTTTTACAGCATTAACTAATCATACTGCAAGTCCAGACTTCAACACAGATTTAGATAACATTGTTTCAGGTGTTGTTACACCTAGATGGGAGCAAATGTTAGACGGTTTTGAATGGAAGGGTGAATGGCAACCTGAAGCATTTTACAAAGTAAACGACATTGTGAAGTACAGAGGAATAGTATATGTTTGTATAGACAGTCATACAAGCCGAAGTACAATAAGTGAAGGTTTAGAAACAGACGGAGAAAAATGGAAGATATATGCTAAAGGTGCAAATTATCTCGCTAACTGGACAGCATCTACGTATTACAAACTTAACGACATAATAAAATATGGTGGAAACATTTACGTGTGTACACAAGCTCATCAAAGTAGTGATGCTGTAAACGGATTAGAAGTTGATGCTAGTAAATGGAGTGTATATAATCGTGCTGATGCTTGGAAAGGTGATTGGACTACAAATCTTAGATATGTAAAAGACGATATTATAAGATATGGTGGTAATGTTTATAGATGTATTGTAGGTCATACAAGCAACAGTGACATCAGAGAAGGTTTAGGAAGTGATTTAGGTGAAGACTCTACAGCGGCAAAATGGGAATTAGTTGCTGAAGGTATTGAATACAAAGGCGCATGGTCAGGTCAGCAATGGTATAAAACAAATGACATCATTCAATATGGTTCTAACTTGTACAGAGCAAGAAGAGGTATGAGTGGTACAGATACATTTGATGACCAGAATGATTGGGAAATGTGGTTACCTGGACTAGGTTATGAAAATTATTGGGAAGCAAATTCTGTATACCAACCAGGAGATATTGTTACATATGGTGGTTATTCCTATGTAGCACTTACAATTAACATAGGTTCAAATCCTAGTGCATTTGGTGTTGAACAAGACGGTGATGGCGCAGATTGGGAAATTGTAACTAGAGGTTACAACTTAGAAGGGGAATGGGATATTTTAAATCCATACCAACCAGGAGATGTTGTTCGAAAAGGTGGTTATTTGTATGAAGCCTTAGTTAACATTTTACCTGTTGAAACTGTTGAACCGGGAGATCCAGACAACGATACAAGTGCAAGTTGGAGATTGATTCAAACTTCTATTGCTTGGAAAGGCGAATGGAAAGAATCTACAAATGATGCTAACGGTGACAGCACAGTGTTTGAATATCACCCAGGTGATGTTGTTATGGATGAAAGTATCACATATGTTTGTAAAAAATCGCACTTCAGCAATCTTTTAGAAGCAAGGCCTAAAGAGGATCAAAGAAGAAGCTCACCAGGACCTATATATTGGAATGTTTATGCAGGTAACAACACGACTTCTGCGGCAAACAATGTTATGCGTTACAAAGGTGATTTAAGAACTTATAATGTAACAGATGATGGAAGCACAGCAGGACCAGCAAGATTGGCAATTGGTACTGCCGGTCAAATGCTTAAGGTAGACGAAGACACTACTTTAAAATATGAAAACTTATATGAAATTAATAAAGTTTGGTACGTTAGTGTACAAGGTGAAGATATACCTGAAAATGGACGTAGCCAAGCACGACCTTTTAAAACAATTAGATATGCATTACAATATTTACAAGGTAATTTAAGTGAAAGAACACCAGCAACAGTTTTTGTTGCAACAGGAGCATACAAAGAAGTATTGCCTATGGTTATTCCGGCAAATGTTGCTGTGGTAGGTGACGAATTACGTAGCACAACAATTTTACCAGCTGATGGTTATGAAAATAGCGATATGTTTTACATGCATAACGGAAGTGGTTTAAGAAATTGTACATTACAAGGTTTAAATGGAACATTAGGTCCACCTAATGACAACCTAACTAGAAGACCAACAGCAGGTGCTTATGTTTCTTTGGATCCAGCAACAGGTCCTGATGCAACTTATGCTCATATTACTACAAAATCACCTTATGTTCAAAACGTAACAACATTTGGTAATGGATGTATTGGTATGAAGGTTGACGGAGATTTACACAACAGCGGTAATAAATCGATAGTTGCTAACGACTTTACACAAATTTTAAGTGATGGTATTGGTTATTGGGCAAATGGTGAAGGAAAGTCAGAGCTTGTATCTGTGTTTACTTACTATTGTCATATAGGTTATCTTGCAACTGATGGTGGTAAAGTTCGTGCATTGAACGGTAACAACTCTTATGGAGATTACGGTTGTGTTGCGGAAGGTTATGATCAAGAAGAAGTTGCTATTTCAGGTAATGTAAACAATAGAAGTAAGCAAGCACAAATTAAATTTACATATACTAATAAAGACAAAATATTTGGTGTAGCATATACTAATGCAGGTGAAAATTATACTAATGCTGTATTAAATGTTACAGGTAACGGTTCTGATTATGCAAGTAATCTAACAAATGATATTAGAAATAACGCACTATCAGAAATATATGTTACTGAAGAAGATTCAAACTTTATTGGTGGTACAAACTATATGTTTAAAGCAAACAAAGCACAAATAGGTACTCCAACACAATTAACATTAAGTGGTGCAGATGATGCAGATACCGAAGCAGAATATTTAGGTATGCGTTTGTTTATATATGATGGTAAAGGTACAGGACAATATGGAAAAATATCTGGGTTCAATACAACAAGTAAAATTGCAACTGTTGAAAAAGAATCAAACGGAGAACCTGGGTGGGAACATGTTACAGGTTATCCTATTGAAGCAAGTTTAAATGATACAACTAGATATTATATAGAACCGAGAGTAGATATAGCAGAACCAACATATTCGATGCAAAATATTAATTTAGGTTCTACAAGTATTTGGAGTGATGTTGCACAAGGAACATATAACGGTAATCCAATATACGTTGTTACTGGAGAAGACGGATCAGTTGTTGTAAGCACAGATGGAAATTCGTGGACAACAGCAAGTACAACAAACGGTTATTATTGTGCAGTAGCTAACGGAAATATATTTGTACACAATGATAATAACGCAGGTAGTGTTAGCACGGATGGTGGACAAAATTGGAATGACACAGCAGGTTTAAGTGCATCAAGTGAAATAGGTGGTATGGCAGGAAGCACAATATCTAATACAATACTTGCTACAACATCTAAAGCGGCCGCAAAATCCGAATTACAAAGAAGTAATGATAGCGGAACAGCATGGGCGGCAGTAACATTGCCTAGTTCACAATATTGGACAGATGTAGCATATGGTAACAACACATGGGTAGTTGTATCAGGTACAGCTGGTAATCCAAGTAACGCAGGAGCATACAGTACTGATGATGGATCTAATTGGACAGCATTCACATTACCAGCTACAAGTGCATGGGGACATGTTGAGTATGCGAAAGATAGATTTGTTGCTGTAACGAATAAAACAGATAGTAGTACAGCAGAAACAGCAGTAAGTTTCGATGGAATAACATGGTACCAGGGTACTATGGAGCCAGGTGAATGGGGCGGACTTGCATGGAACAACGGTACTTGGTGTGCAGTAAAAAATGATACAGGATCAAATAGTGATGTTGTTGCATTTAGTAGAGATGGTTTTCATTGGCGTAATAAATTATTATCAAATAGTGCAGAAAAAAGAGGCGGCGTTTTAAGTCTTATGGGTATTGGTGAATGGTTAGTACCAACTTCTTCTAGCTCAGATGCAATTAAAATAGAATATGGAACACCGGCGTTAGCTAGAGCACAAGTTGCAAGTGGACGTATTGGAGAATTTTATATACATGAAGTTGGAGCAGGTTATGATAATGCTCCAGCAGTAACAGTTTTTGATACTCAAAATACTTCAGATGTAACAATATTACCTCTAATTAAAAACGGAGTGCTATCACAACCAGCAGTATCTAACTTTGGTTCAGGATACTTTAGGTCTTCAGCTACAGTTACAGGTGACGGATATGCTGAAATACCACAAATTGCAGATACATTAATATTACAAAATGTTAGTAAATTGCCAGGTCCTGGAGATAATATCAAAATTTCTGGAATAGATGATGTGACATACTTCGTTGTTAAAATTTTAGAACAAACAGGTACGTTAGGTGCATACAACTTAACAATGCAAATAAGTCCAAGTTTAGGACGTAAAGAAGCACCACAACACAATGAACAGATTACAATTAGACAAAAATACAGTCAAATTAGACTTACTGGACATGATTTCTTAGACATAGGTACAGGTAACTTTGGAAGTACAAATTATCCAGGATTATATGTTTTTGGTTATAATCCAGATGCAAATGCTGAACCTAAACAATTTAACGAAGTGTTGCAATATGATGGTGGGCGTGTATTCTATACAAGTACTGACCAAGACGGTAACTTTAGGGTAGGTGAACTATTTGAAGTTGAACAGGCAACAGGTACAATTAGTATTAATGCGGCATTTTTTGAACTAGATGGACTTGAAGAACTAAGACTAGGTGGTGTTGTATTAGGTGGTACAGGAGCAGTGATTAGAGAATTTAGTACAGATCCTACTTTTGCGGCTAACAGCAACAATATTGTACCAACACAAAAAGCAGTTGCGTCATATGTACAATCAAGAGTGACGTCAGGTGGTAGTGATATTGCTGTAAACAGACTTAATGCAGGTAATATTAGTTTTGAAGGACAAAGAATATTCAAGCCATTGGGTGGTGTAATTAACGCAAATGTAAGTGTTAATTTTAAACAAGGGGTTGATGGAGAAATGGCGGCCTCGGCATTCTTTAGATCAGGTGGAGCGCCGGCACCTGGGGATGGCAACGCAGGATTTTAACTTATGATAAATATAACATATACTGGAGTAATCAATGGCTGAATTTAAACTTGGTAGAATACGTTTTATATGGAAAGACGAATGGTCTGTAGCTACCACTTATTACAAAGATGATGTAATAAGATACGGTGGACGTACATTTATGTGTATTGTTGGACACATATCACAAACTGACTTTATGTTGGACCTAAATGACGCAACACCAAAATGGCAACAATTTGCAGACGGACAGACTTGGAGAGGCGACTGGGCACCCCAAGCTGTATACAAAATTAATGACATAGTAAAATATGGCGGACAATTATATATTGCAAATACAGGACACATTGCTGATAATGACATAATCGGCGGATTAGAAAGCAACCTTGGAGATGACAGTACTTCAGCCTACTGGGATCTATTTGGTGAAGGCTTTGATTACAAAGGTGACTGGGCAATAAACACAAGATACAAAGTTAATGATATTGTTAAGTATGGTGCAAAAGTTTATATATGTACAACTTATCATGTAAGTGCTCCTAACACTGTTCAAGGATTAGAACTTAATAGTGCAAACTGGGATGTGTTCAGTGATGGATTTGATTGGAAAACAGATTGGGCAGTAGGAACAAGATATAGAGCAAACGATCTTGTAAAATATGGCGGACAAGTATATGTTTGTAACACAGGACATACTTCTGCGGCAACTGCTACTTTAGGTCTTGAAGCAGATCAAGCAAAATGGGATTACTACCACAAAGGTATTGAATACAAAGGTGATTGGACTAGTGCAACACGTTATAAAATAAATGATGTTGTTAAAGACTCAGGCACACTTTGGATTTGTACAACCTATCACACATCAAGTGTGTCAGTAAACTTAACAGCAGATGAAGCAAACTGGGCAGTATTTGTTCCAGGTTTAGAATTTGAAGATACATGGGGAGCATATTCGGATTATCAAATTGGTGATATTGTAACTTATGGTGGTTATACATATATTGCAAAAACAAATAATACAGAAAAGAAACCAGCACTAAACACAAATGACTGGGATGTATTCATTACAGGATTTAACCTAAGAGGTGATTTTGGTGACGATTCAACAAGCCAAGACTATAGAACAGGTGATGTAGTTAGAGTTGGTGGTTGGACTTATCTTGCAAAAGCAAATTCAAACGGTGTAAGACCTCCAAATACAACTTATTGGGACAAACTTAATGAAGGTGCAAGTTGGAAAGATACTTGGACTGATGCAACAGCATATGACAAAGGTGATGTTGTACAACAGGGTGTAAACTCATATATTTGTATTTTAGAACATACATCAAGTAACGGTGTAAATGATCCTGCTAACGACACAGGAGGAGTATATTGGAACTTCTTTAGTGGTGGTACTGAAGCAGGTAATTTAACAACTGCTGGTGATATAGTCTATTACGGTGGAGCAGGACCTACAAGATTACCAGTCGGCAAACCAGGACAAATTTTAAAAGTTAATGATGCGGCAGACGCTCCGGAGTGGACATACTTTGGTCAAATAAATCATGTATATTATGTTGATACGCAAAGTGGTGTTGATGGTGATGCTCCAGATAGAGGTATTACATTAGATAGACCTTTCAAAACTGTGAGATTTGCAACAGAGCAAATTGAACGTGGATCGGCAAATGCACAAAGTAGACATATAATTGAAGTCAACAGAGCCTTTATGCAAGCAGAAGTTGTTGAATGGATTGATTATCAAATCGCAAATAATATTGCTCCATTTACAGGTGCATTTACATATGATAAAGTAAAATGTAGTAGAGACACAGGTCAAATTATTGATGCACTTGCATGGGATTTATCACATGGTGGTAATGTACGCTCACGCAAAGTTGCATTAAGTTATTTTGCACCAGGTGGTGCAAGTTACATTGCAGGTCAAACAGGACAAACTGTAGCCGCAATAGAATATTTAGAAACTATTATGGAAAATGTTTTAGATAAAACAGATCCATCAAATAATTATCAAACACTTAATAGTGTTGCAAGCCCAGTTACACAAGTTAAGCCTAGTGCTTTTACTGGTGATCATGATGGACTTTCTACAACTATTGCAAACTTGATAGATTTAACAACGGACGCAATTACAGCAGGTAATACAAACAGTGTGCCTGCAGAACAAAAAGCAAACAAAACAATATTTGTAAAAACAGGACAATACAATGAAGTTCATCCTATAATTGTTCCTCAAGATACAGCTATTGTAGGAGACGAATTA